>Ga0256404_1004916_pt1 | contig 24435 bp, 28 predicted proteins | sample RumenRJG_01DNA_FD_185990 | JGI IMG/M metagenome (GOLD analysis project Ga0256404, IMG submission 185990) | Bovine rumen microbial communities from Lethbridge, Alberta, Canada - RJG_01 | ecosystem: Host-associated > Mammals > Digestive system > Stomach > Rumen | place: Canada: Alberta | collected... | reverse complement strand
TTTATTTCATAACAGTTATTTTCTTGTCAATTATTACATTTAAAAAGAAAATGATTAGTGATAATAAATAGTTCGCAATATTTTGATTTATTTAATTGGATTTTTTTAGATAAGCTATTAGATAAGTTCTACGAAAAAAACTTACAATAAGCGAATAAAAAATTATAAATTTAAAATAAAAAATACCAACTTAAAAGGAAAAAATTACCTGGTTGTTTTAATATTTTACCATGTGGCAGTGGAAAAAAATATAAGCAATGTTGTGGCAAATAAACTCGCAAGCACCCGATAAAATAAGGGAAAACACGAGTTTTTTTCTTTGTAAAAATGTGATATAATTGTGCTTGAAATATAAGTAGAAATTTGATTTCTTATTTAGTAAAATAAATAACCCTAGAATTATTTCCTGTAATTTTTAATAAAAAAAATATATGATTTTAGTGTGGAGGGAGATATTTTATGAATCAAGAAAAAATTGGTAAGTTTATTGCAAGATGTCGCAAAGAAAAGGATTTAACACAGGCAGAGCTAGCAGAAAAATTGGGTGTTACTGATAAATCAATTGGTAATTGGGAAAATGGAAGAAATATGCCTGATTTATCACTATTTAAACCATTATGCGATGTGTTAGATATTACAATTAATGAATTATTAAGTGGTGAAAGATTAGAGAATGCTATTTATCAAGAAAAGTTTGAAGAAAATATTATTAATACAATTGATTATTCTACTAAGAAATTAAATATAATAAAGAATAATTTAGGTATATTATTAATTATTATTGGTGTTATTTTATCTTTTACAGCTATGACAATGTTTGTTTCTGATAGTTCTTGGGGAAGTATTTATTCAGTAATAGGTGGAGTAGTATCTTTATTTGGAATTATTAAATTAACTAGGAATTTTAATAAATTAAAAAGATTTTTAATATGTATTATATATTTTATATGTTATGTTGTAATGTTATTTGTTATAGATTATATTAGTGTTATTTCTTTAAAACAAATACCTAGATTTTGTGTAACAAAGTCATATTTTGAGAATGGAATGGCATGTAGTAATCCATTTTATAATGTTTATAAAGTTAATATAGGTACCATTAATGAATATACAATTATAGATACTAAAAATAAGTATAATTTAGAAAATTTTCCAAATGTTCCTTTTAATAGGGATAAATCTGGTATTGATAATATAATTAAATATAAAAGTAAATATGTTGGGGATAATAGTAATAATGGTAATTTGATAAGTTCATTGCCATTATCGGAATATGGTTATGTATTTGAAATTGATTCTGATAATTTGGGTTTAATAATTGATTATCATATTACTGATTGGTATATAAATGAGAATAGATATTTAGAACAAAGTATTGTTTATAATTCTGTATCGTTGTTTTCATTGATTGATAATCTTCAATATATTAGATATAACTTTAGTGGTAAATCATATAAGGTTATAAGGAAGAATGTTGAAAATAGTTTTTCTAATTATATTGATATAGTTAAAGATGGAATTAATAAAGATTTATTTAATAAATACGTTGAAGGTAGAATATTTGATATTGATTTTATTGAAAATTGTTTTAATAAATTTATATCTTTATAAAGGTAGGTGAAATCCTACTTTTTTTAATAAATTATGATATAATTGTTATAGGAGATGGTATAGTGGCTACAACAAAGGCTTATAAAGATTTTGTTTTAAAATATTTATGTTTTGATGGTATTACTTGTAAGTCAATGATGGGTGAGTATTTACTTTATTATAATGGATTATTATTTGGTGGTATATATGATGATAGGTTGCTTGTGAAAAAAGTTGATAGTAATAAGAAATATGGTATGAGTGAAACTATACCTTATGAAGGCGCTAAAGAGATGTATTTAGTTGATGTTGATAATAGAGATAATTTAAGAGATATAGTTTTAGATACTTGTGATGGTTTAAAATAATATATGTTTTGGAGGTATTTATGAATAAATATATGAAGGTTGCGAAGGATTTGGCTGATTTTAATTTAGAAACTAATAATGGTGGTCCTTTTGGAGCTTGTGTTGTTAAAGATGATAAAATAATTGGTAAGGGTTCAAATTGTGTTTTGTGTGATAATGATCCTACTGCTCATGCTGAAATTATGGCAATTCGTGATGCATGTAGAAATATTGGAACATATGATTTAAGTGGATGTGTATTATATACTTCTTGTTTTCCATGTCCAATGTGCTTATCTGCAATTATTTGGTCTAATATTAAAAAGGTTTACTATGGAAATACTGCTTATGATGCGAAGTCAATTGGGTTTAGAGATGAATTTATATATGATTTTATTAATAATTTATCTAATGGTAAAGATAGTAGTGTTTTAGATTTTAAATGTATTGATAGGGAAGAAACAATTAAGTCTTTTGAAGATTATATGAATAAGACTGATAAAATTATATATTAGCAGGTGAAATAATCTGCTTTTTTCATGGTATAATTATATGGGAGAGTGATATTATGGATATGATAAATCCTTTTGATAAGTTTAATAAGGAATGGGCTTTGGTTACTGCTGGTAATAAGGATAAGTTTAATTCTATGACTATTTCCTGGGGTAGTATGGGTACTTTATGGTTTAAGAATGTTGTTACTATTTATATAAGACCTGATAGGTATACTTTTGAATTTTTAAATAATAGTGATTATTTTACTTTATCATTTTTTGATGAGAAGTATAGGGATAAGTTGACTATGTTTGGTAGAAATTCTGGTCGTGATATTGATAAGGTTAAAGAGAGTGGTTTTAGTCCTGTTTTTTTAGATAGAGGTATTACTTATAAAGAGGCTAAAGAGACTATTGTTCTTAAAAAAATTTATGTTCAATCTCTTGATAAGGATAAGTTTAGTTCGGATATTTTGAAGTGTTATAATGATGATGCTCCTGCTCATTATATGATAATAGGTGAAGTTGTAGATGAATAGAGTTTCAAAAAATGAAGAGTATTTAGATGATATAATATTTAGTATTGATAGATTAGAAGATTCTTTAACTATGTTTAAAAGTAATTTGAATAAGATTGATTTAGTTAATAAATATTATGGTAGTAAAGAATGGTTTAAAGATAAAGAAAAACATGATAATGGTGATATTCATATTAAAGCTGGTGTTTTAAGTGAGGATGCTGTTTGGAATATGAATGAGGATATTTGTAATCTTATTTCTGAAATGAGAGATATTGTTGATATTTTTGATAGAAAAAAGATGTAATGCAACCTAAATTATACAAAATGTATGTTAAAATTGGTGGCTTGCAACTGGTTGAATGTAATATAATTTGGTTGTAAGGGAGAGGATTTTATGAAGTTTTCTGATAATTTGAAGAAACTAAGAAAAGATATGAATTTATCTCAGGAGGATTTAGCTGATAAGTTAGGTGTTTCTAGACAGTCTATTTCCAAATGGGAATCCGGGGTTGTTTATCCTGAAATGGACAAGATGGTTCAATTGTGTAAGATTTTTAATTTAAGTATGGATGATTTATTAAATAATGATGTTAGTGAGGTTAATAATACTAAGCAAGCTAAGAGCAGTATTAATAAGTTTATTGATTCATTTTTTAAGTATGTTAATAAGACTATTAAGATGTTTTCTAGTATGTCTTTTAAAGAAAAGTTTAAGTGTTTATTTGAACAGTTTCTAATTGTTTTTGGTTTAGCTGTTGTATTCTTAATTGTTGGATTAATTGGGGATATTCTTGTTACTAATTTATTTTCATTTTTGAGTTATACTGCTCATAGTATTGTTTATAATATTTTTGAATCTTTATATGTTATTGCTTATTTAGTTTTAGCTATTATTTTAGTTTTATATATTTTTAAGATAAGGTATTTAGATTATTATGTGATTGAAGAAAGTGAGAAAAAAATAATTAAGAATATTGAGAATAATGAAAAGATTATAATTCGTGATCCAAAGCATTCTGAATATAGGTTTATTAATTATATTGTAAAAGTATTTGTTATATGTGTTAAGTTGTTTGTTTCTATGTTTGGAGTGATGTTTTGTTTTTCTTTTGTTGGCTTTGCTTTATGTTTTATTTTATCATTTTTAATCATTAAGTCTGGTTTATTATTTGTTGGTGTTATTATTGGTTTAGTTTCACTTATTGTTATGAATTATGTTGTTTTAAATTTTATTTATGATTTTGTTTTTAATCATAAATCTAAGAAAAGTTTATTAGCAGTTATGTTTGTTGTTTCTTTATTTGTTTTAGGTTGTGGTATTGGTTTATCATTGATTGGCGTAAGTAATTTTGAAATAATTTCAGCTGATTCTGCTTATTCTGATATACGTACTGAATATATTGATATGAATGATGATATTACTTTTACTGGTTATAATTTTGTTTTTAAAGAATCTGATGATAATAATATTAAGATTACATATAAGAATACAAAGAATTGTGAAGTTATTAAGAGCGTTTCAGAAAATGTTTATTCTTTTTATTACGATTATGATTATGAGTTTAATTTTATTAAGAAGATTATTCGTGATGTTAATGACAGAAAAATATACATGGATTATGATTGCATGATTGAGGTTTCTTCTAATAAAAGTAATATTGATAAGTTAGAAAAGAATTCCTCAGGTTTTTATCATTATTATCGTTAATAAAGACTTTTTTAGTCTTTTTTTTATAAATTTATGATATTATGTTTTTGTTTTTTTTAATTTAGTGTATAATTGTTATAGTGTTTATACACTAATAGGGAGGTATTTATGGACGAGAAGAAGAAAATGATAGTCTTATGTTCTATTGTTGCTGCTGTAATTTTATTAATAATTGGTGGTAGTATATATGAGAATTGTAAGAGCAAAAAGTATTTGAATGAGTTCTATTCTGCTTTTAATGGAAGTGAGAATAAACTAGTCATGATTGGAAGGGATAATTGTAGTTGGTGTCAATTATTTAAGCCAAGTCTTGATTCAATGAAAGAAAATTATAATCTTGAATATTTATATGTTAATACTAATGAATTAACTTCTAGTGCTTTTAATAAGTTGTTGAAGGATATTGGCGTTGATAAGGAAGAGTTTGGTACGCCTTTAACTCTTGTTGTTAAAGATGGTGAAGTTGTTGACAGCATAAGTGGTTATGTTGATGAGCAAGAATTACTTACATTTTTAAAGAAATATAATTTTGTATCTAATGACGCTAAATTGGTTTTAAATTATGTTGATTATAATGGATATAAGAGTGTTGTTAGATCTAATGAAAGTAAAATATTAGTTTTAGGACAAACTACTTGTTCTCATTGTATTAAGGTTAAACCAATTTTGAGTAGTATTTCTAAGGAGTATGGAATTACTATAAATTATTTAGATATTACTAAGTTAAGTGATGAGGAACGTGGTAAGTTTACTAAGTATTTGACTTATTTAGATGAAAATGAATGGGGTACACCTTTAACTGTTATTGTTAAGAATGGTGAGGTACTTGATTCTGTTAATGGTGAACTTGATCATGATGGATATGTTGAAGTATTTAAGAAAAATGGATTTATAAAGTAGGTGTGTCTTATGTTACAGGAAGCGATTAATTTTATATATCGTAATGCTAGAAAGTTTAGGAGAAAACATCCTTTAACTATTGCTTTTAGATTGAAAGCGCATAGTAAGATTTTAGCGAAGCATTTAAATAATGGCGAAAAGATTAGATATGTTTTTGCGGCTCAAAAGGGTCCAAGTTCATATGATATTGTTTCTACTTATGTTGTTGCTATTACTGATAGAAGGATTATGATTGCGAGAAAGAGATTATTATTTGGTTATTTCTTTTTAGCGATTACTCCTGAAATGTTTAATGATATTAAGGTTAAGATGGGTTTAATATGGGCTAAGATTGAGATTGATACTGTAAAAGAGTTTATTGTATTATCTAATATTCAATCTAGTGCTGCTTCTGAGATTGAGACTGCTGTTACTCAATATGTATTGAGGGAGAAAAAGAAATGCAAGGAAAAGAAAGATAATTAATTCTTTCTTTTTTTTGTAACTTTAATAGGTGAGTATCATAGGATATTTTGAGGAGGCTTTTATGAATGATTATAAGATAGTTATTGACCCTGGACATGGTGGGGAAGATCCTGGTGCAAGTGGTAATGGTATTATTGAAAAGAATATTACTTTAGATATTTCTAGATATATGTATAATAGGTTTAAGGAGTTAGGTATTCCTGTTTCTATTACTAGATTAGATGATAGTTCTTTAAGTCCTAGTGATAGGGTTAATAAGATTTTAAGTTTTTATGGTGATGATCCTAATGTTATTGTCATATCTAATCATATTAATGCGGGCGGTGGGGATGGCGCAGAAGTAATATATGCTTTAAGAAATAGTAGCAGATTTGCTGATACAATTGCTAGAGAATTAGAAAAGTCTGGTCAGAATTTGAGAAGGACATATCAAAGAAGATTGCCTTCTAATCCAAGTCGTGATTATTATTTTATTCATAGGAATACTGGTAATACTGAACCTGTTATTGTTGAGTATGGTTTTTTAGATAGTTCTAAGGATGATGTTAATCAGTTGAAGAGAAACTATAAGAATCTTGCTGAGGGTGTTGTAAGGGCTGTTTTAGAGTATACTGGTTATCAAGATGTTCCTAATACTGAGTCTGATTTATATGTTGTTAGACGTGGTGATTCATTATGGAGTATTGCTAGAAAGTATGATATTAGTGTTGATGAATTAAAAAGGTTAAATGGTTTAAGTAGTAATTTACTTTCCGTTGGTCAGACTTTAAAGGTTAAAGGTGTTCCTGATACTAATAATGAAGTATATACTGTTAAGAGTGGTGATACTTTATATGGTATTGCTTCTAGATATGGTGTTGGTGTTGATGAATTAAGAAGATATAATAATTTAACTGGTAATGTTTTAAGTATTGGTCAACAATTATTTATCCCTACGGGTCAAATGGTAGATGATATTATTGGTACTAATTATGAGACTTATGTTGTTAAAACTGGTGATAATTTATTTAATATTGCTTCTAGATATGGTATAAGTGCTGATGAATTAAGAAGAATTAATAATTTAGATAGTAATACTTTATTTGTTGGTCAGCAGTTATTAGTTCCTGTAACTGAGAATATAGTTGATACTTCTATTACTAATTATGTTGATTATAGGGTTGTTTCTGGAGATACTTTATATAGTATAGCTTCTAGATATGGTATAAGTGTTGATGAGTTAAAGAGTATTAATAATTTAGTTAATAATAATTTAAGTGTTAATCAAGTTATTAAGGTCCCTGTAATGGATACTACTGTTTATACTGTAAAAAGAGGAGATACTTTATATAGTATTGCTCGTGAATATAATATAACTCCTATGGAATTAATGTCATATAATAATTTGACAAGTAATTTATTAAGTATAGGTCAAATATTAAGAATACCTAGTTAATTTGGGTATTTTTATTTGGATAAAAGTAATTATATGTTACATTATAATAATATACCGATAACGGAATAATAATATTGACAAATACTACCGATAACGGTATAATTATATACAGAGGTGATAACTATGGAATTTATGACTACTAAGGAAGCTGCTATTAAGTGGAATATTAGTGAGAGAAGGATTAGACAATTATTGCAAGATGGTAGAATTGAAGGCGCTGTCAAGGTAGGCAATAATTGGAATATTCCTATTAATGCCAGTAAGCCAGCTGATAAGAGAAGTATTAAGTTAGATGATACTGATTTTATATTTAATTTGGAGGATAATTATTTTGATGAGGTTGATGAATTAAATAAAGAATTAAATTCTAAGAGACCTATATCAAAAGATACTTTAAAATCTTTAAAAGAATCAATTAATCTTGAATGGACTTATAATAGTAATGGTATAGAAGGAAATACTTTAACACTTCGTGAAACTCAAGTTGTTCTTGAGGGTATTACAGTTGGTGGTAAATCTATTAAGGAACATTTAGAAGTTATTAATCATGAGAAAGCGATATTATTTTTAGATGATCTTGTTAAGGATAAAGAGATAATTAATGAGTGGAATATTAAAAATATTCATAGGTTAGTTTTGAAAGATATTGATGATGAGAATGCAGGTAGGTATAGAACTGAGAATGTAACAATTAAGGGTGCTGTTCATGTGCCTCCTGATTATTTAATGGTTCCTGAATTAATGGAAATGTTAGTATTAAAATATAAAGATTGGGATAAATATCATCCAATTATAAAAGCAGCTTTATTACATGGTGAATTAGTTAAAATACATCCATTTATTGATGGTAATGGTAGAACTTCTAGATTAGTTATGAATTTATCTTTAATGAATAGTGGTTATTTACCTGTAATTATTAAGAAGGAAAAAAGATTGGATTATTATAATGCATTAGATAAAGCACATACTACTGGTGATTATACTGATTTTGTTAAGTTAGTTAATGAATTAGAGATTGAAATGATTAATAAATATTTAGAATTGTTGTAGTTTAAAATATTTTTTATGTATTAAGAATACCTAATTAATTTGGGTATTTTTATTTTTATTGTTGTAAATAATTATTTGTTGTGTTATAATTTAATTGCTTTTGATTTAGGGGCGTAGTTAAATGGTATAATAATGGTCTCCAAAACCACTGTTGGGAGTTCGATTCTCTCCGCCCCTGCCATTATGTATATTAAAACACTAACTTAATTGTTAGTGTTTTTTATATAGTTTTTTTAATGTTTTTTTTTTGTTATTATGTATATTATACTTATAGATATCGCTGTATAGATAAGCGCTAATATTGCGTCTTCAATTATATGTTGTTTTATGAATAGTGTGGATAATATAATTATAAATGAAAATATTGTTATAGGTATTTTTTTATTAATATCTAGGTTATTACATTTTATTATATAGTAGTTTGTTACAAAGCAGAACATACAATGCATTGATGGTAAACAATTTACTGCTGGTGTGTCTATTTTATATGTGTAGTCTAAAAGCCATGTGGTAAAGTTTGTTATTTCAATTTTAGGTCTTATCATCATACTTGGATATAAGATAAATGTCATATTTGCCAATATTGTTGTTATTAACATTGTTGCTATTAGTGGTCTAAATTTTTTTTTATCACATTTATAGATTATGAACATATTTAGTATTATAAATGGGTACCATAGGTTATATGGGTATACAAATATTTTTATTAACGGAAATTCTATAAATGAGTTTATTATGTTGTAGTTGTTTATAAATAGTTTTGTTGAAAAGTATAGTAATGATTGTATACCTAATGTAATTGTTGTTAGAATAATAAATTTTATATATTTTTTCATAAGTTACGTCCTAAATAATTATTTAATATTATTATACTATATTTTTATATTTTTTTGGTATAATAATCATGGTGATTTGTATGAAGATTATTGTTATTGGTGGGGGAGCATCTGGTATTGTAGCTAGTATATTTGCTAAGAGGCATAATAATGAAGTTATTGTTTTAGAAAAAAATAATAAGTGTTTAAAGAAGTTACTTATTACTGGTAATGGTAAGTGTAATTATTTTAATGATGATTTTAGTTTTGAACATTATTATTCTAGCAGTAATGATTTATCTTTTATTAATGATTCTAATAAAAGAAAAGTTTTAGATTTCTTTTCTAGTATAGGTGTTGTTCCTAAGGTTAAGAATGGTTACTATTATCCAAATTCTAATCAGTCTTATAGTGTTCATAATTCTTTACTTAAAGAGGCTTCTTTAAGAGGTGTTAATATTGTTTATGATTGTAAAGTTTTGAACATAGTTAAGAAAAATGATAGTTTTGTTGTTTCTACTAATAATGGTGATTATATTTGTGATAAGGTTATTATTAGTACTGGAGGTAAGTCTTATCCTAAAACTGGTAGTGATGGTGATGGTTATTTATTTGGTAAATCTTTAGGTCATAAGATTGTTCCTGTTATACCTTCTTTAGTTGGTTTAGTTTCTAATGATAAGTTTATTAAGTCTTTAAGTGGTGTAAGATGTGATGCATGTGTTTCTATTGGATCTAAAAGTGAGATAGGTGAGGTACAGTTTACTGATTATGGATTAAGTGGTATTTGTATTTTTAATTTAAGTAATATTGCAAGCAGATTAGGTAATTGTAGTGTTAAGGTTAATTTTTTATATAATTTTGTTAGCGATTATGATAGTTTTTGTAAGCTATTTGATTCAGTTAGTAGTAATGTTTTAGGTCGTAGTATTGGAGAATTATTAGAGGGTTATTTAAATTATAATATTGTTAATGTTATATTGAAAAAGTGTGGTATTGATTTTTCTTGTCCTTGGAGTGATTTAGGTAATAAGAAAAAGGTTTTATTTGATAATCTTGTTTCATTTAATATTGATATTGTTGGTACTAGAGGTTTTGATGTTGCTCAAGTTAGTATGGGTGGTATTTCTCTTGATGATATAGATATTAATACTTTTGAATCTAAGATTGTTCCTGGATTATATTTTACTGGTGAGGTTGTTGATGTAACTGGTGATTGTGGTGGCTATAATCTTGGTTTTGCATTTTTATCTGGTATGATTGCTGGTGGATCTGTGGGTGATTTAAGTGATTAGAGTTAAACAAGTTAAAGTAAGTGTTAAAAATGATAATATTGATACATTATATAGTGCATTGGTAAGAAAATTAAAAATTAATGTAAATGATATTGTCAATGTTGACATTATTAAGAAGAGTATTGACGCTCGTCATAAGGATAATGTTTGTTTTGTTTATGAAGTCGATGTAAAGGTGAAGGATTTAAGTCGTATTAAGTTTGATAATGATGTTACTATGTCGGTTAATAATAAATATGATTTTATTTCTAGTGGCGAGTCTATTTTGAAGAGTAGACCTATTGTTGTTGGAAGTGGACCTTGTGGATTATTTTGTGCTTATTTTTTAGCTAAGTATGGTTTTAAGCCTATTGTTATTGAACGTGGTGAGGATATGGATAATAGGGTTCGGACTGTTAATGAGTTTTGGAATGGTGGTGTATTTAATCCTAATTCAAATGTTCAATTTGGTGAAGGTGGTGCTGGAACTTTTTCTGATGGTAAATTAAGTACTCAGATAAAGGATAAGAATAATAGGATTAACGAAGTTTTGAACATATTTGTTAAAAATGGTGCTCCTTCTGAGATTTTATATGATTTTATGCCTCATATTGGTACTGATAAGTTGCGTGATGTTGTTAAGAATATGAGGAATGAGATTATTTCCATGGGTGGAGAGTTTAGATATAATTCTTGTCTTAATGATATTAATATTGTTGATGGACGTGTTAAGTCTATTGTTGTTAATGATATAGTTATTGATTGTGATATACTTGTTTTAGCTATTGGTCATAGTGCTCGTGATACTTTTAGAATGCTTCATGGTAGAGGTATTAATATGTGTAATAAGCCTTTTGCGGTTGGTGTTCGTGTTATGCATTCTCAAGATAAGATTAGTTATAATCAATATGGGGAGTTCTATAAGTATTTGAGACCTGCCAGTTATAAGTTGACATATAATACTTCTTCAGGCCGTGGTGTTTATTCTTTTTGTATGTGTCCAGGTGGTTATGTTGTTAATGCTTCAAGTGAAGAAGGTAGGCTTGTTGTTAATGGTATGAGTAATCATGATCGAGGTAGTGGTATTGCTAATAGCGCTATTGTTGTTACTGTAAATGAATCTGATTATGGTAGTAATTTATTTGATGGTGTGAGGTTTCAGGAGAGACTTGAGTCTTTGGCTTTTGAACTTGGTAAAGGTGCTATTCCTATTCAAAAGTATGGAGATTATTTAAATGGTGTTAAGTCTAATGATTTTGGAAAAGTTTTACCAATGATTAAGGGTAATTATTGTTTTTCTGATTTGAATTTATTGTTTAGTGATTCTATTAATAGTTCTTTTAAGGAAGCAATGGCTTATTTTGGTAATAGGATTAAAGGTTTTGATGATTTTGATACTGTTATGGCTGGTGTTGAATCAAGGACTTCTTCTCCTATTAAAATTATTCGTGATGATAATTTTGAGTCTAATATTATTGGTATTTATCCCGCTGGGGAAGGTTGTGGGTATGCTGGTGGAATTGTTTCTGCTGCGGTTGACGGTATAAAAGTTTTTGAAAGTATTGTTTCTAAGTATAGGGTTAATTAATTTATAGATTTGTGATATAATATCTATAATGGAGGAAGAGTATGAAGAAAATAGTTATTTTTATGGCGTTTGTTTGTCTTTGTGGTTGTTCTAATGGTGTTAGTAAAAAAGAGCCTGTTAAAGCAGAGATTTCTTGTTTTACTGAGGATAGTAAATTTAATTTATTTTTAGAGGATGGACAAATTGTTAAGTATGTTGATTCTATTGATGGGGAATTAGGTCAAGAAACTGTTGATATTTTGAATGGTGAGCATTTAGTTGGTATTACCGATAATGATGAGGCTTTAAATATTATGGATAAAGCTTTAAAGGATTTGGATGGTCATTGTGAAAAAGTTCTTGTTGAAGAATAGATTATATTTTATAATTGGTTTTTGTATTTTATTTATATTTATATTATATTTTTTTCTTTTTTCTAAGCGTATTATTTTTAAAGAAAATTTGTCTGATCTAGTTGTTGATGTTAATAGCAATTTTACTCCTCAAGGAGTTTCTGCTTGTTATGGAAATATGTTTAAGTGTCGTGGTGTAGATGTTTCTTTATATAATGAGGTTGATACTTCATTAATTGGTGATTATCAGGTTAAGTATGTTGCTTCATATGGTAAGCATAAAAAAACTTTAATTAATCATGTTAAAGTTGTTGATAATGTTAGTCCTATTATTGAGGCATCTGATGAGGCAATTTATGTATGTCCTGGTAGTGATAAGTATGATATTAAGTATAGTGCTAGTGACAATTATGATGGTGATTTATCTGATAGAGTTAGTATGGATGTTAGTGATAATAGTATTACTTTAAATGTTTCTGATTCTTCTGGTAATAAAGTTTCTAAGGTTATAGAGTTGAGGCGTGAAGATATAACTAATCCTGTTATTAGTTTAGAGGGTTCTGATATTTATATTCCTGTTGGAAGTTCCTATAATGAACCTGGTTATAGTGCTTCTGATAATTGTGATGGGGATATTACTAATAGGGTAGCTGTAAGTGGTAGTGTTTCTAATAATGTTGGAAATTATGTTATTAATTATAGTGTTACTGATAGTAGTGGGAATAGTAGTTCTATTGATAGATCTGTTAATGTTTATTCACCTAATAATAATGGAAATAAGGTTATTTATTTAACTTTTGATGATGGTCCAAGTCAGTATACTAGTGAGTTATTAGATATACTTGATAGGTATAATGTTAAGGTAACATTCTTTGTTACTGGTAGAAATCCTGGATATTCTTATCTTATTGGTGAAGCTTTTAGAAGGGGTCATTCTATAGGTTTACATACTAATACTCATAATTATAGTTATGTTTATTCTAGTATTGATGCTTATTTTGAGGATTTGAATGCAATAAATGAGATTGTTAATAGTCAAACTGGTAGTTATTCTAATATAATTCGTTTTCCTGGTGGTAGTTCTAATACTGTTAGTAGGAATTATAGTAGTGGTATTATGAGTCAGTTGGCTTCTATGGTTGAGGCTAGAGGTTTTAAATATTATGATTGGAATGTTTCTAGTGGGGATGCGAGTGGTACTATAATGGATAGTTCTCAATATGCGAGTAATGTTATTAATGGTTTAGGTAATGGTTCTAGTTATGTTGTTTTACAGCATGATACTAATATTAACAGTATAAGGGCTGTTAGTTCTATTATTGAGTATGGTTTATCGCATGGTTATAGTTTTGGTACTCTTGATATTAACGGACCTATAATTCATCATAGAATTGCTAATTAGGTACATTAATTATATTATTTCATATATTAATATGAGGTGATATGGTGTATCAGGTGTATAGAATGATTGATGGTGATACATTAGAGTCTATTTCTAAGTATTGTAATTGTACAAGTGATGATTTGATTCGTTTAAATGGTATTAATGAGGATGAGTTTATTAGTGATAGTTATATTGTAATACCTAAAAATAATGGTTTATATTCTACGTATATTGTAAAAAAAGGTGATACTTTATATGATATTTCTAATCAGTATGGTGTTGATTTAAATGTTTTACATGCTATAAATGGTTTGGATGATGGTGATATTATTTATCCGAATCAAGATTTATTAGTACCTAATAATGTTTCTATGTATTTGACTAAAGATGGAGATACTTTATTTGAAGTTGCTTCTAGTTTAAAATATGATGTTGATGATTTTATAATGAATAACAAAAATTTGATTTTAGAGGCTGATCAAGTTGTTGTATCAAATATTAAAAGGGATTAAATTTTTTGAAATCTCTTTTTTTTTATGTTTTAATGTAATATAATATTTATTGTATGTGAGGTGTAATAATGAAAAAGTTTTTAATATTTTTTGGTGTTATGTTTTTATTATGTACTGGATGTAGTAGTAATAAGTTATCTGGTTATGATGAAATAAGTTATAATGATTTTAAGAAATTAGTTGATAATAAGGAGTCTTTTCCACTAGTTATTGGTTCTTCTACTTGTAGTGCTTGTTCTGTATTTAAGCCTACTATGGAGAGTTTTATTAAGAAGTATCAAATTGATGTTAGATATATTGATTTATCTAAATTAAGTGATGATGAAAAGAAAGATTTAAATTCTGATATTAATTTTCAAAGTACTCCAACAACTATTTTTTTTGAGGATGGTAAACAAACTTCTGTTTATTATAGAATAGTTGGTAGTGAAAGTTTAAGCAATGTTATTAACGCTTATAAAAAAATGGGTTATATTGAGGGGTGATTTTGATGGAAAGTTATTCTGTTATTAATAATATTTGTGATAATTTGACTGATAAGGAATATGTTACCAATCCGGCTATTGCTCGTGAAGAGGAAATTAAGAAGTTAATGATTGTTTTACTTGCTCCTGAAAAATCTGCTTTACTTGTTGGTAAGCCAGGTATTGGTAAAACAGCTATTGTTGAGGGGCTTGCTTATTTAATACAAAAGGATATGGTTCCTGATGTATTAAAGGGTTATAAGATTTTAAAGGTTAATTCTTCTTCGTTAATGAATAAAGTTACTATAGGTGGAAATGAGATGCTTGCGGTTAATTTATTGGTTGATGAGTTGAAGAGTATGAACAAAGTAATTTTATTTATTGATGAGGTTCACACATTAGTTGGTGCTAATTCGGAGAGCCCTGTTGATTTGGCTAATATTTTGAAGCCATGTTTGGATAGAGGAGATATTAAGGCAATTGGTGCTACTACTGATATTGAATATGAAACTTATATTGTTCGTGATAGAGCTTTTTTACGTAGGTTTGATAAGATAGATGTTAATGAACCTGATGAGGCTACTACTGTTCAAATTTTATTGAAGTCTTTGCCTAGGTATGAGCATCAAACTGGTATTCATTTTAAGTATAATGATTATATTACTACAATGTTGTTAGAGTCTATTGTTTCTGCAACTAGTGAGTATAAAAGAACTTATGGTTTATCTGCAATGTATCCAGATGTTGCATTTTCCGTTTTATCTCAAGCATTTTCTATGGCTTTAGTTGATAATCGTAGTGAAGTTACTATATTGGATGTTTATAATGCTATTAAGATTAGTAAGAGAATTTATCCTGATAGTATTATTAAAGAATTGAATGCTTTCCGTGAAAAGTTTTCTAAGATTTGTATTGATGAGGGGATAGTTTTACCTGCTGTAACTATTGAAGAAATTGATTCTATGGAATAAGGTGATAATGTGAAATATAAGAATTATATTTTGTTGCTTGCTGTTTATATTATTACTATCTTTTTAGTTATTTATTTATGTACGATTTATAAGAATTCTAGTAAAAATGTTTATGATTCTTCTATTTCTGATTTAGTTGTAGATATAACTAGCAAAAATTATGATCAATTATTTAATAATATAAAAGATTATGGTATAGAAAATCATCATTTTATTATTTATATTGCTTCTTATAAGAAAGATATATTTTCTTTTGAGGAATCTTTTAAGAAGGTTATTTATGATAAAAATTTAAAAGGGAAAATTTTATATATTAACAGTGATAAGTTAAGTAGTTTTGAACATATTAATTTAATTTTGCACGAATTAGGTTATTCTGATAAGATTAAGTATTCATATGCACCTTTATTTATTATTGTTAATGGTGATAAGATTAGTGATGTTAAGAGTGTATTTGATTATAGTGTAACTGATATACTTGCTGTAGTGGAGGATTGTTATGATTAATGTAGTTTTATTTGAACCTGAAATTCCACAGAATACTGGTAATATAATGCGTACTTGTGCTGGTACTGGTGTTAATCTTCATTTAATTGAACCTTTAGGGTTTAAATTGGATGAGAAAAGTGTTAAAAGGTGTGGGGTAAATTATATAGATCATTGTAATTATAGTGTTTATAAGAATTTTGATGATTTTAAGAGTAAGAATGTGGGCAAGTATTATTATTTTACAAGGTATGGTAAGAAGCCTCATACTAGTTTTGATTTTAGTGATGTTAATGAGAATATATTTTTGATTTTTGGTAAGGAGAGTACGGGTATTCCCAAAGAGATTTTGAAGAATGATTTAGATTCTTGTATGAGAATTCCTATGAATAGTAATATAAGGGCTTTAAATTTATCGAATAGTGTTGCAATTGGAGTATATGAGGTTTTAAGACAACAGAATTACAGGGATTTGTTATTTACTGAACCTTTTAAGGGTGAAGATTATCTTGAGAAAGAATAATCTTTTTTTCTTGATTAAATATTTTTTTTGTGGTAATATTATCTTATAAGAATAAAGAGTGGGGAGGCGTGAGATGAATTTTTTTATTGATCACAGTGGCTTCTTTTTAGGTGTCGGTGTAATAATGTTACTCGCTTTAATTGGTTATTATGCTGATAAAAGAGATTCTGCTAAGACTAAGAAAAATAATAATGATGTTAAGCCTACTAATAATGGATATATATCTAATAAGAATGATAATTCTGGCATTACAGAGAAAAATAACAAATTTATAAATGATTTTAATTATAATTTAGTTGATGATAAATCTAATTCAGTTGTTGATAATACTGATTTAGTTGATGGTAAATCTAATTCAGTTGATAGTTTTACTCAGAATATTATTCCTAATAGTTTTGAGAGTAATTCTATGGTAGATTCTCCTATATCTCCGTCTTATGATACGAATATTTCTGATATTAGTGGTAATCATAATTTAAATAGTAATGTAAATGATGGTGTAGATGATAAGTTTGATATGAATTCATCTTCTGGTGTTGTTAGTGGGGATGTTAGCAATTTATCTAGTGATATTAGTTCTTTTAGTGTATCTGATTTTGAGGATATTAGTATGAGTTTAGATGATTTAGAAAAGAAAAAATATGAAGATATTGCTAATAAGTCTTCTTCTTTTGATGATTCTGAGAATTATTATTATAGTAATTTGGATGATTCTGAAAGTACGGGTTCTAATATTATGTCTGAGGTAGATAATAAAGATGGTTCTATTGATTCTAATGAGTTAAAAAGTTTACAAGTATCTGAGGAGAATTTGAATGCTAATAATTCTGAGAATTTAGATGCTTTAAGTGATAATGTTGATTTAAATATCAATCCAGTTGAATTTGTTGATAATTTGAATATGGATATGGTTCAGGAACCTGTTGTTGAGGTTTCTGATAATTTAGAAAAAAACTTGATTAATAATTCTAATATTGATTCTATTAGTAATACAGAGACAGAAAAGTTATTTGTTTCAGAATCTGAAGATGATAATCATGGTCATTTGTTTGATAGTGAAATAAGTACTGATGATAAATCAAATAGTTTTGAAAATAATGGTGTACCTGAATTATTTAGTACTGATAGTAGTGAGGCTTCTTCTAATGATGAAGTTTCGTCTGAAAATAATTTTGTAACTGATAGTTCGATTTTTGATCCATCAAATGATTCATCAGAGGATATATGGAAATTTTGAAATTAGGTTTTTCCTAATTTTTTCTTTTATATTTTAGGTATATATATGTATGTTTTAAAAATGTGGGTTTATTAAAATATTTTTTTATGGTATAATTTTATTGTTTAGGATATGGAGGTATTTTATGACAGTTGATGGTATTGTCGGATTAGTAAAAAAACTTATTGACGTAATGCTTGTATGGATGATTTTTTATTATATTTTAAAGAATTTAAGAAAAAATGTAAAAATGGTATTACTATTTAAAGGTATATTGGTGATTGTAATTTTAAAGATTGTTAGTGATATTTTTGATTTAACTACAATTGGTTATTTACTTAATTATGTAATTATGTGGGGACCTCTTGCTTTAATAATTATATTTCAACCTGAAATACGTAATGTTTTGGAGCAATTAGGTCGTAGTCAATTATTGGGTAGGCATAAAATTTTGACAGTTGATGAGCGTGAAAAATTGGTTTATGAGATTGTTCAGGCTGTTGAATATTTACGTAAGAATAGAATTGGAGCGTTAATTGTACTTGAGAGGGATAATAGTTTAAATGATTATATTAATAAATCTAAAAAAATATATGCTGATATTTCTAGTGAGCTATTGATTTCTATTTTCTTCCCTAATAATCCATTACATGATGGTGGTGTTATTATTCAAGGTGACAAGATTACAAGTGCTGGTGCTGTTTTCCCAACTAGTGATAACGTAAGAATTAGTAAAAGATTGGGTACTAGACATAGAGCTGCTTTAGGTATTTCTGAGGAAATGGATTCTATTTCACTTGTTGTATCTGAGGAAACTGGCCGTTTATCAATTGCTATTGGAGGAGAATTATTTTATAATTTAAGTCTTGATGAAGTTAAGTTGAAATTATTAGATGAGTTAAGACCAAAGAAAATGATTTTAGATGAGGAGGAATTGTCTAATGAAAATGAATCCAATTAAGAAGATTTTAAAACCTATTTTTAATTTTATTGACAAGTTAATTGTTGTTCCGATAACAAAGTTGATTTTAATTGTTTCTAGAAAGTTTGATAATAGTGGAAAAGGGTTTGAAAAGTTTTTATCTAAGTCTAATAATTTATTATTTATATCTTTGGCTTTAGCGGTTATTACTTTTATTTTTATTGATCAGAAGATAATTTATTATTCTGAAAGTAGTGCTGAAGTTTTATCAAATCAACCTGTTAAGGCTATTTATAACGAGGAGGCTTATGTTATTGAGGGCTTACCTGAATCTGTTGATATTACTTTAATAGGTAATAAGGCGAATTTATATATTGCTAAGCAATCAAGAACGAATGATGTGACTGTTGATTTGACTGAATTAAAAGCTGGAACTCATAAGGTAGAGTTTAAATATAATCAAGGTATTTCTTCTGTTGATTATAAGGTTAATCCATCTTTTGCTACTGTTATTATTTATAATAAAGTTTCTTTAGCTACTACTATGAATATTGATGTATTAAATAAAGATAAATTGAATTCTAAGTTTATAATTGACAGTATTGGCGTTGATGATGATTCTGTAGTTGTTAAAGGTGCTGAAAAGCAAATTAAAAAGGTTGCTTCTGTAAAGGCTTTGGTTGATGTTAATAATTTGTCTAGTCAAGAGTTAGGTAAGAATATACTTAAGGATGTTCCTTTAAAGGCTTATGATGAGGATGGTAATGTTATTGATGTTGAATTAGTTCCTTCAAAGGTTGATGTTAATGTTACAATTTCTTCTCCTTCTAAAGAACTTCCAATTAAGATTATTCCAGTTGGAAATGTTGCTTTTGGTAAGGCAATAAGTAATATTAAGATGAGCGAGTCTAAGGTAACTGTTTATGGTTTATCTGATAGTTTGGATCAGTTAAATTACATTCCTGTTGAGGTTGATGTAAATAATTTATCTGAGAATACTCAATATAAGTTAGAAATTCCTAAACCTGTTGGTATTAAGTCAATGAATGTAAATAATATTACTGTTGATATTAGTCTTGATAGTGTTTCTGATAGAGATGTTAGTAATGTTGCAATTGAGACTAAGAACTTGGCTAGTGATTTAAAGGCAAGCGCTGTAAGTTCTTCTGATAGTGCTGTTGATGTAAATATCAAGGGTGTATCAAGTGTTATTAATTCTATTACAGCTGATAATATTTCTGCTTATGTTGATTTATCTGGTTATGGTGAAGGTGAGCATGAAGTAGATGTAAATGTTGAAGGTAGCGATGTAAGAGTTCAGTATGTTGCTAAAACTAAGAAGGTTAAGATAAGAATTAGTAAAAAATAGTTAAGAAAAATCTACACATTTTATTTGTGTAGATTTTTATTTTGTTTCAATATGACTTAGTAGTATACCTATATTTACAATTCCGCATATTCCAACTAGTGTGTATATTACTCTTGACAATAATGATCCAACGCCAAAAATAGTATCTACTAAGTTGAAGTCAAGTAGTCCAATTAGTCCCCAGTTTATTGCACCAATAATTGTAATTACAAGACATGTTTTTTGTAATGTTTCCATTTTTTTTCACCCTTTCTTACTTACTAATTATTTTAATCAGAAAAAACAAATTTATTCATCATAATTGTAATTTATTTAAATATAATTTAATGAAAGTATTTGAGGTGATTAAATGAGGTATATAAAGTATGTTTTATTTTTATTTATTTGTTTAGTATTATTTACTGGTTGTGGACGTGATGAATCAGATGTTATAAAAGGGTTATCTAAAAAAATTGATTCTTTAAACTCTTATCATTTATCAGGTGTTTTAGAAATTATTAATAATGAGAATACATATTTTTATGATGTTGATGTATCCTATTTAAAGGATAATAATTTTAGGGTTAGTTTAAAAAATCAAACTAATAATCATGAGCAAATAATTCTTCGTAATTCTGATGGTGTTTTTGTTCTTACTCCTAGTTTGAATAAGAGTTTTAAATTTCAAAGTGAGTGGCCTTATAATAATTCTCAAAGTTATTTATTACATAATATTATAAATGATGTTAAGAATGATTCTGATATAGTTTTTGAGACTAATGAGGATGGATATATTATAACTGTTAAAACTAATTATTCTAATAATAAGGATTTAGTTAAGCAAAAGATTTATATTGATAAGGATAACAACATTAAACTTGTTGAAGTCCTTGATGATAGTGATAATATTAAAATGAAAATGACTATTAATAGTATTGACTATAATTATGATTATAATGAGGATTATTTTAAATTAGATAATAATATGTCTGTTTTTTCTGAATCTTCTGATTTTAAAAATGCAATTGATAGCGTTTTATATCCTATGTATATTCCTCAGAATACTTATTTATCTGGCCAAGATAAGGTATCTTTGGATAATGGTGAACGTATTATTATGACTTTTACTGGTGATTATCCTTTTATGCTTATTCAAGAGACTATTGATTATAATGATGATAACATGTTATCAGTTAGTGGTAATCCATATCAATTAGTTGATACTGTAGGTGTTTTAGATGAGACTTCTATTACATGGATTAATGATGGTATTTCATATTATTTAGTATCTAATTCTCTTGATCAAAATCAATTAGTAGAGATTGCGAATTCAATGGCTACAGCTGCTATTGTTAAATAGTTAAAAAAATAGATTCAAATTTATATCTATTTTTTTTTTTTTATGTTATAATTACTTTGGTGATAAAATGAAAAAGGCAAAAGTTAATAGTCCAAAAAAGACAAATTCAATGATTTCTACCGATAATGAAATGTCAAAGTTAATAATATTGATATTAGTTGTTGCTTTGGTATTTGCACTTTTCTATGTTATTACTCTATTTGTGACTAAAAAGGATAGTAGTTCTAATTCTACTGACAAAGGGGAAAATAATACTGAAATTAGTATTCAATATGAGAAGATTCTTGCAAGCAATATTTTATCGCAAAAGAATAATGAATACTATATCTTAGCTTATTTTAGTGATGATAATTATTTAGATTTATATAAAAGTTATTTAAGTTATTATAAGACAAGTATTGAAGGAGCTGTTCCATATTATCTTGTTGATATGAATGATGTTTTTAATAAGTCTTTCATTGCTGATGAGTCTAATTTAAGTGTTTCTAATATAAAAGATATAAAATTTAGTCAAACTGCTTTATTAAGAATAAGGGATAATAAGATTATTTCAACTTATGAAGGTAATGAGCAAATAACTGGCAAGTTAGGTAGAATGACAAAATAATTACTATGTAATTATTTTTTTCTGATTTTATGTTGAATGAAAAGGGGAATTTTATGAATGATAATGTAACAAATGAATTAAATGGTAAGCAATTTAAATTATCTGAAGTTATTATTTTAATAGTTGTGACTTTGATAATAGGTATGATTTTAGGTTTATCTATTTTTAAGGTCCTTAGTACTGGTGATGGTGTTATATATAATTCATCAGATGATGAGTATTTATCAAAGTTTATTGAGAATTATAATTATATTGTAGATAATTATTATGGTGATTTGGATAAAAATAAGCTAATTGATAGTGCAATTTCTGGTATGTTAGATTCAATTGATGATCCATATACCACATATATAGATGAGAGTAGTTCTAATAGTTTTAATACTACACTTGAGGGTAGTTTTCAAGGTATTGGTGTTGAAGTTGTTAATGATTCTGATAATAATATAGTTGTGTATAGAGTGTTGGATGATTCGCCTGCATCTCGTGCTGGTATTCGAAGCATGGATATTTTAAAGTCTATTAATGGAGAATCTTTAGTTGGTGTAAGTACTTCTGATTTTGTTTCTAAGGTTAGAAACAGTGATTTATCATCTTTTGATTTGATTTTGTTAAGAGATAATGAAGAAGTTAGTGTTAAGGTTGATAGGGAGTTAGTGACTATTAAATCTGTTGAAAGTGAGATAATTGAACGTGAGAGCAAGAAGATAGGCTATATTTATATGTCTATATTTGCTAATAATTCTTATTCTCAATTTAAGAATGAACTTAATTCTTTGGAAAAATCAGGTATTGATTCATTAATAATTGATGTTCGTAGTAATACTGGTGGTCATTTGACTGCTGTTGAAAATATTTTAAGTTTATTTTTAGATTCTAGTCATGTTATTTATCAGACAGAGGATAAGAATGGTGTTGTTAAGGCTTATTCTCATGGTAGTGTTACTAAGGGATATCCAATTGTTGTTTTAACTAATGAGGCTAGTGCGTCTGCTTCTGAAATATTGGCTGCTGCTATGAGTGAAGAGTATGGTGCTAAAATTGTTGGTAAGCATACATATGGTAAAGGAACTGTTCAAGAGTTGAAGACTTTACCTGATGGTGAACAATATAAGTTCACTACAAAGAAGTGGTTGACGCCTAATGGTACTTGGATAAATGGTGTTGGTGTATCTACTGATATAGATGTTGAGTTTAATAAGGATTATTATGACAATCCTACTCATGATAATGATAGGCAATTACAGGCTGCTATAGAAGCTTTATTATAATTAATAAGGCTTTTTTTTTATTATCTCTTTTTTTTTATTTTAAAAAAGATTATAATGTATCAAGAGGCGATTTAATGAATAAGATATGTATAGGAGATAGACTTCAAATTCAATGTTATAAACATAATGGAAAAATTCACAGGGCATGGGATGAGGCGGTTGTTTTAGATTTTAAAAAAGATTATATAGTTTTTGGTAATAATAAAACTCAGGTTACTGAGGCAGAGGGTAATGTTTGGAAAACTAAGGAGCCTGCTATAATGTATTTTTTTAAGGATAAATGGTTTAATGTTATAGCTCAATTAAAAAAAGATGGTATATATTATTATTGTAATATAGCATCACCTTTTATAATTGAAGATGATACTATTAAGTATATTGATTATGATTTGGATTTAAGAATTTTTCCAGGTGGCGATTATAAAGTTTTGGATAAAGGGGAGTATAAATATCATAAAAGAATAATGAATTATTCTAATGAGTTAGATATTGTTATTAATAATGCGATGAAAGATTTGATTGATCTTTATAAGGATGATTATATTGTATTTAATAAGGATATGAATCGATATTATTATGATCAATATTTGTGTGTAAAAAATGATTAATTTTTTATAATTTTATCTTTATATAGCACTAATATTAAAAAATATTAAAAAATTTTAAAAAAAATTAAAAAATCACTTGACTTAATATTTTTAAAATGTTAAACTATTGGTGCTTTTGAAGAAAAAAGCAGAAATGATCTTTGAAAACTGAGCAAAATGTCAATTCAATAGTTAGGACAAAACAATTCAAACTAAAAAATATAATTTATTTTTTTGGAGAGTTTGATCCTGGCTCAGGATGAACGCT
>Ga0256404_1004914_pt1 | contig 24440 bp, 30 predicted proteins | sample RumenRJG_01DNA_FD_185990 | JGI IMG/M metagenome (GOLD analysis project Ga0256404, IMG submission 185990) | Bovine rumen microbial communities from Lethbridge, Alberta, Canada - RJG_01 | ecosystem: Host-associated > Mammals > Digestive system > Stomach > Rumen | place: Canada: Alberta | collected... | reverse complement strand
GTCTTGATGCCAAGCCGGTGCAGCGTCTTCTCCACAACGGCAATGCGTCCCTCATCCTTGAACTGGTAGAGGAGTGCCTGTTCGTCTCGTTTCAAGATAGCTTACATCCTTTCCAGCAGTCAATGCATCATGCCGCGCATGAGCAGGTACGTCACGAGCTCATCCATCGACACGCCCTCGGACTGCATGCGCTGCACGAGTTCATGTTGCAGCGTGCGCGGCAGTCGCAGCACCAGAGTTCCTGGCTCCGCGGCCGCAGATGCTGTGGCCTGCTCGGCAGTCTTCTGCTCCTGTAGGCCATGCGCCTTCTTCGCAGCCGCTTCCTTCCCCTTGGTCTTGGGCTTTTCCCTGCCTTTTTCGTCCTGCGTCGCCTTCTTGCTCACCCGCGGCTTCTTTTCCTCCGCGGGCGCTTTCTCGGCCTTGGCGCTCTTTTTCGTCTCCTTCGCCTCCACTTTTTCCGCCGCGGCCTTGCGCGACGAACGCTTCGCCTTCTCCTGTGGCTTCTCTTCCTGCGTCTGATGCTCCGCCTTCGCCGCAATCTCTTCCTTCTCTGCTTTCTCATTCTTCGCCTTGCGTGCGGTCTTTTTCACTGGCTTCACTGGCTTCTCGGGAGGGTAGCAGAGGAACTCGTCATAGGCGTTGCGGAGTGTCTCGCTCGCCTGCTTCGTACCGACGCCGATGATATAGGATTTCTCCCCCTTATTCAGCGCCTCCGCAATCCGCACGAAATCGGAGTCCGTCGTGATGATGAAGAACCGGCGCACACCGTCCTTGTAAAGCAGAACCGCCGAATCATAGAGCGCACTGTCCAGAGAATTCTTCCCAAGATAGGTGCGCGTCACCGAGCGAAACGTGAACCCGGGACGGCGGCGCAGGCGTTCCCAACGCTTCTGATCCGTCGGGCACTTCTCCCAATCCGTGACAACGATGATGCGGCACGGCTGGAACCGCCGCGCCTTGCCGAGCGTATAGTCGAGCATTTCGAACGGTGCATTCTCGATGTCATAGAGGATCGCCACAGTATCATTACTAGAATCAAATGTCATAAATCTATTCCCTCTTTATCTTGCGGGAGGATGCCTCCCGCCGTTTCCATACATTATTTTTCATTATATCCGACTGTCAGCGCTTTCGCAAGGCAAACTCCCCGCTCACGCAGGGCGTGTTGGCGGGCGCTGCGGTTAAGAGAACGCCGGCAAAGAGATGCCTCGATATGAAAATTGCCTTTCCGCCAGGGGAAAGGCATCATTCAGGCTGTATGCGTGCGGCGCTATCTCATGACGCCAGCGGCCAGTCGATCAGCTCTGCGCCGAGCGGCTTTCGGACCTGGGCATTGTAGGCGAGGCTCAGGCGCGTGGCGCGCTGAACCTCTTCCGGCGTCGACTGCGGGTCTCTGCGGATCTCATAGACACCGTGAGACGCCTGCTTGATAGAAAAGGACTGCGGCGTATGCAGCTGCAGCTCCACCGGCACACCCGCGGGGCTCACGAGCTGCACGTTGATGCCCTGATAGAACTTCCCACCCCAGGCATTCCGGAATTTCACGACGCGATAGCCCGTGGCCACGAGCTTCTGCAGCGCGGTGCGCACTTGCTCATTGTACTGTTCGGAGGATGCGATGAGTGTATAGCGCAAGACGTCACTGACGCCGCTTGCCGCCTCTTCATAGCCGAGGGACTTCCCTGCCGCATCGCTCTCAATCTTGCGCGCGAGGCTGTCCTCGCTTTTCAGACGGCAATCGAGCCCCGCGAGGCGGCTCGCCGCGTCTTCCAGGGACTGCATGTCTGCCGTCACGTCTTTTTCTGCAGCTGACGCGCGGGCGATCAGCTGCTTCGCGAGCATATGACTCTTTATTTTCTTCGCTGTTACACTTTCCTTGTCCTGAGCCCTCTCTTCGAGCAGCTCATCCTTGTCGAGGTCATCCTGATTATAGAGACTGGCCATCTCCGCGAAGACCGTACGATCCTCCCTAGTCGGCACTGCGGCAAAGCAATGTACGAGCATATAGGGCGCAAAGACGCAGGCCAGCGTGAGAAGTGCCGTCGTGAGGCAGCGCAGGGCATGACTGCCGCGCAGCTGCTTCTGAATGTGATTTCCCATGAATCGTCCCTCCAGTTTTCATCTACTGGGCAAGTCTGCGACGCAAGAGCGTACCTGTTTCATACGAAGCAGGTCCCCTGCATAGCGCAGCATTTGCTTGACAATCATAGGATAGCAGAGGTTCCTCAAAACTAGCTGACGATATGTGAAAACCGTCTGAAAGAGGATATTTCGCGTGCAATCAATTCCCTGGCAGGCGGCCCCTGTCGATGAGAGAAAGCTGCTGCACATCGAGCTGCGCCAGCGCTTCCTCATCTGTCGGCAATGACGGCAGATCCTCAAGGCTCTTGAGGCCGAACACCTGCAGGAAACGGTCGGTCGTCCCGTAAAGAATGGGGCGGCCGATGGCCTGCTTCCGCCCAACCTCGGCGATGAGCTCGTATTCAAGCAGGCGCGCCAGCGCCTTTTCCGCACGCACGCCGCGGATGGCCTCGATCTCCGCTTTGGTGATGGGCTGCTTGAACGCGATGATGGAGAGCGTCTCCATCGTCGGCGCTGTGAGCCGTCGGTCGACGACCTGCGTGAGCTTCTCGATGGCACCATAGTACTCCGGCCGTGTCACGAGCTGGTAGCCGCCCGCGACCTCGCGCAACGTGAGGCCGCTGCCGCGCTCCTCGAGCCTTTCCTTCAGCTTTTCTGCCAGACGGCGAAGTGTCTCAGGCGGCTTAGCAAATATCTTTTGCAGCGCGTCGAGCCGTACGGGATCGCCGGCGGCGAAGAGCACTGCCTCCAGCGTGCCGAGTGCATCGCGTTCATCCATGCTGGCTCTCCTCCTGTTTCCTTCCCCGGACCTGCTCCATGGTAATCTCCTCATAGGCTCCCGCCTGCAACACGCGCACCTCGCCGAGGCGTATGAGTTCAAGGAGCGCGAGGAATGTCACGATGAGCTCCGTCCGATTCCCAGACGTGAAGGCCTCAGAGAAATAGAGGCAGCGCGGCACGCGTACGAGCAGCTGGCGAAGCTCACTCATCTTCTCCTGAACCGTGAACGATTCAGGCTGCACGAGCGCGTCAGGCAGGCGAAGCTCCTCGCGCACGGCGAGCACTGCCTGAAACGCCGCGAGAAGCCTGCTGAGCGGCAGGTCTGCCAGCACATGATGCGTCGGCAGGTCAAGCGGCTCTCGCGCGCAGAAGCGCGCCTCTGAAACGGCCTGCCCTTGCAGGAGCTCGCTGACCTGCTGGAACTTCTTGTACTCCAAGAGGCGCGCCACCAGCTCCTGCCGCGGGTCTTCCTCCGCTGTCTCCTTTTCTTTTGACTGCTGCGGCAGCATCATGCGCGATTTGATCTGCAGCAAGGTCGCAGCCATGACGAGAAAGGAGCTCGCAATCTCCATATCGAGCTCGCGCATGCGGTTCAGATGCTCCATATATTGGCGCGTGAGCTCCGCGATGGGGATATCATAGATGTCAATCTTGTTTTTCTCGATGAGATGCATCAACAGGTCGAGCGGGCCCTCAAATGCCGCGAGCTGGATACGGTAGTCGTCCATCTCAGAAAATCAACTCGATGATGGCAGCGAACACCTGCCAGATCATCTGCTGCATCGGCACGAAGACATACTGCAGAATGGGCGTCATGATGAAGACGATCATGATGAGCAGACTGTAGCGTTCCAGGCTCGCGAACCGCCAGCCGAGTTCCCGCGGCAGAAGCTGCCGGAGGATATGCGCGCCATCGAGCGGCGGCACGGGGATGAGGTTGAAAATCGCAAAATTGATATTGTAAATAATGATGAGGCGGCAGACAAGGATCGTCCCCTGGGAAAGGTGGAAGCCCATCTGTGAAAATAATACGAGCAGGAAGAGCGTGACAAATGCCGTCAGGAGATTCGCCAGCGGGCCTGCAACCGAGACGAGGATGTCATCGCGCCGCGGCTGACGGAAATTGTTCGGATTGATGACGACCGGCTTCGCCCAGCCAAACCGGATGAGGAAGAGCATGAGCAGACCCACGGGATCGATATGCGCGCGCGGGTTCAGTGTGAGCCTCCCCATGAGCTTCGGTGTGAAATCGCCAAGCGCCACTGCGACGCGGGCATGTGCGTACTCATGGATGACCATCGCGATGATGAGGCCCGGAATGCCGGCCAAGAGCGAGATGAGGCTGAAATCAAACATGCAGATCCTCCCAGAGCATAAGAATGGCAACAATAGATTTCGCGTCAAAGATACGGCCGTCACGCGTCATCTGCACCGCCTCCGCAAGCGGCACCTTCACAACGTTGAGGAACTCATCCTCATCAGGATGCTGCTCGCCAGGCGTCAGCCCTTCGGCGGCATAGATATGGATATACTCGTTCGAGAAACCGACGGTCGTGCCGATTGTCGTGAGTCTCCGCAGCGTGTCCGCCGTGTAGCCCGTCTCCTCGCCGAGTTCTCGCTTCGCACAGACGAGCGGATCCTCATCCGGTGCGTCGAGCTTGCCCGCGGGAATCTCGAGCGTCACGCGTCCGACGGGATAACGATACTGACGGACGAGGATAATCTCCTGCGTAGGCAGCAGCGGAATGACAGCCGATGCACCCGGATGCTGGATCCACTCCCGCGTCGCCTGCTCGCCATTCGGTAGCAGCGCCGTATCGCGCTTGACATGCAGCAGGTTCCCATCGAATACGTCTTCGCTCTTGAGCTTCTTCTCTATCAAATCCTCGTACACTTCTGATTCCTCCTCATGAATGATGGTAGTGCGCCTCAGCGGACAATTTGTTTCTATGACGCGCTGCGGCAGCTTAGCGCAAATGCTGCTTGCGGCTGCGGGCATGGGAGAGCATTTCCCGCGCGTTGTCGAGCGAGGCCGCCGAGACATCCGAGCCGGACGCCATGCGTGCAATCTCGTTGACCTCCTGCGCTTCTGTCAGACGGATGACCTCCGTGACCGTATGCCCCTCCTGCGCGTGCTTCGCGATGTAGAGATGGACGTCCGCCATACTCGCGATCTGCGGCAGATGCGTGATGCAGAGCACTTGCTTGTATTTTGCCACAAGTGCGATGCGTTCTGCAACCATCTGGGCCGTGCGCCCGCCGATGCCAGTATCGATCTCGTCGAACACCATGCTCGGCACTGAACGATCACGCGACGCGGAGACCGCCTTGATGGCGAGCGCGATGCGCGAAAGTTCGCCGCCGGAAGCAACCTTGGCGAGCGGCTTGGGAGCTTCGCCCTCATTGGCGGAAAACGTCATCTGCACGAGGTCAGCGCCGCGCGGGCCGAATTGCCCTGCCGCGGCAATCTCGATGGCAAAGGCAGCATGCGGCATGCCAAGGGATTTGAGCTGTCCCGCGATTTCCTCTGTCAGGATCGCCGCCCCCTGCCTGCGCAGCGCCGTAAGGCGCTCCGCGCAGGTGTGCACTTCCTGCTCCGCCTCGCGGATCGATGCCTTGAGCCTCTCCATATCGTCATCGTAGTTCTCGATGGAAGCGAGCTCTGCCTGCACTTTCTGCTGATACGCGAGTACATCCGCAAGCGTCGCGCCATACTTTTTGCAGAGTTTGTCGATCGTATCCATGCGGCGCTGCAGCTGGTCGAGCCGCTGCGGACTGAAGTCCATGGCCTCCCCGTAATCACGAATCTCATAAGCCGCCTCCTGCAGGGAAACGAACGCCTCATCGACGATTTTCTGCGCGTTGGCCAGGCTCGCGTCAAAGCGGCTCATATCCTCAAGGTTCTTCTTAATCTGCGAGAGAGCCGAGAGCACAGCCAAGGAGTTGCGCGCGTCGCTGTCGAGCAGATCATACGATTCCTTGACGTAATCGGCAATCTTCTCCGCGTGCGAGAGCTTCCGGATCTCCTCCTCGAGCGCCTCATCCTCGCCTTCCTTCAACTGCGCATCCTCGATTTCCTGGTTCTGCCAGCGCAGCATATCGACGCGCTGTGCGTATTCGCGGGCATCTATCTCCTTCTTTGCATACGCCTGCTTCCGTTCCGTCCACGCGGCATACGCCTTGCGGTAGGCGGCAAGCGCCTGTCCGATGGAAGGATTCTCCCGGTCGAGCAGATCGTACTGGCTCGCCTCCTTGAGCAGCGCGAGGTTCTGGTTCTGTCCGTGGATATCGACGAGCAGCATGCCGATCTGCTTGAGCACAGCGAGTGTCACGTGACAGCCGTTCACAAGAACCATGTTGCGTCCCGCACGCGCCACCTGGCGCGTCACGATCAGCACATCCTCACTGACATCGATGGCCTGTGACTGCAGCAACTCCTGCAGCGCTGGCTGCCCATCCAGTGTAAAGACAGCCTCGACGCGCAGCCAATCGCAGCCCGTACGGATGGCGTCAGTCGAGATGCGGTGGCCGAGGATGGCACCGAGCGCGTCGATGAGGATGGACTTGCCCGCACCCGTCTCACCTGTGAGGATGTTCAGCCCCGCATCAAACTCGATCTGGACGTGCTCCAGCAGGGCGAAGTTCCAGACTGTCAGCGATTTCAGCATGTTCTCTCTCCTCTCTCACCGTTCGCCAGAACCATACGTCATATTGGCAAGCAGCTCCAGAACTTCCGGGACTGCCTTTTTCGGCTTGACGATGACGAGGATATTATCATCACCGGCAATCGTGCCGATTACCTGCGGCCATTTCGCATAATCTATGGCCGAGGCGACGGCATTGGCCGCCCCAGGCATCGTCTTGACGACAATGAGGTTCTCGCTGTAATCCATGCCGAGCACCGTATCGCGGAAGAGCCGCTCCATGCGGCTGCTCGAAAAGACGGCTTCCTTCGTCTCATGCCCTGCCGGATACGCATATCGATAGCGTCCCTGTCCCATCGGCACTTTGACGAGCATGAGTTCCTTGATGTCGCGGGAGACCGTTGCCTGCGTCACCTCGATGCCCTGCCGACGCAACGCGTTGGTCAGATCTTCCTGTGTCTCTATGACCTGACGTGTGATGATGTCATGTATTTTGTCGTAGCGTTCCTCTTTCTTCACCGTCTTCATTTCGCTTCCTTTTAATTCCACAGCTTCGTGCGCAAGATCCGATAATAATCCTGATCCTCAAACTTGACAATACGCGCGGACTGCTGCGCCTTCCTGACCACGACCTCATCGCCCGGCAGCAAGTGGAAACTCTCCTGCCCGTCAAATGTGACGAGGATATCCTGATGTACCGCGGCGATGTGAATATGAATCACGTCATGCTCATTGACGACAAGCGGCCGCATGTTGAACGTATGCGCGCAAATCGGCGTGACGAGCAACGCCTGGATCGTCGGGTTCATGATCGGGCCGCCCGCGGAAAGGGAGTAGGCCGTAGACCCCGTCGGCGAGGCAACGATAATGCCATCCGCCTTGTAGTCCATGAGATGCGTCTCATTGATGGACAGCCCAAGCCGCAACATTCTCGCCATGCCTCCCTTCGTGACGACGACATCATTGATGGCGTTGCCGAGGAAGCGCTCCCGCCCATTGCTTTTCACAAAGCCCGCGAGCAGCAGACGTTGCTCGATGTAGTAGCCGCCGACGAGGATCTTTTCCAGCCGGTCCTCCAGCTCATCGAGTTCGATGTCCGCCATAAATCCCAGCGTGCCGATATTGATGCCGCAGACCGGCACCTCGTTGCGCCCATAGCGGTGACAGACCCCGAGGAGCGTCCCGTCGCCGCCGAGCGAGAGCGCCATATCGGCAGGCGCCTGCTCGATGTTTTCCACACCATACGTCTCGGCGCAGCCGAAGAAGCGCGCCTCATGCATCGGAAGCATCAGCTGGACATCACGCTCAGAGAAAAATCGAAAAATCCTGTCGAGCACCGCGCCCGCATTCGGCTTGTCCACATTGGGAAACACCGCAATCCGCATCTGTCCCATCGCCCGTTTGCCCCTTCCTCAACGATCCAGTTCCGCGTGCGCCGTCTTCACCGTCTCGGCAACGAGATCCTCCGGTACGCCATCTTCTGCTGCCTGATCCTTGGAAAGCCAGATCAGATATTCAATATTCCCTTCTGGCCCTTTAACCGGTGAGAAGGTCAACGCCCGCGTGATGAAGCCGAGCGTGCGTGCCAGCAATACGACCTTGTGAATCACCGCTTCATGGACGGCGGGATCGCGCACGACGCCCTTCTTGCCGACATGCTCACGCCCTGCCTCGAACTGCGGCTTGATGAGCGCCAGCACCTCTCCCATCTCTGAGAGCAACTGCCAGGCGACGGGCAGCACCTTGTCGAGAGAGATGAACGCCACGTCGATTGAGGCGAAATCCAGCAGCTGGCCGATGTCCTTCGGTGTCACATAGCGGATGTTCGTGCGCTCCATGTTCACGACGCGCGCATCCGTGCGCAGCTTCCATGCCAGCTGGCCGTAGCCGACATCGATGGCATAGACCTTCGCCGCGCCATTCTGCAGCATACAATCCGTGAAGCCGCCCGTCGAGGCGCCGATGTCTGCCGCGGTCTTCCCCTGCAGCTGCACGCCGAAGACCTGAATCGCCTTTTCGAGCTTGAGTCCTCCGCGGCTCACATAGGGAAGATCATGCCCGAGCAGACGGACCTTCGCCTCCGCCTTGACCATCGTCCCCGCTTTCTCGATCTTCTGTTCATCGACGAGCACCTCGCCCGCCATGATCATGCGCTTCGCGCGCTCCCTGCTGCCCGCAAGGCCGCGCTCCACCAGGAGCGCATCGAGCCTGACCTTTGGCATTCAGTCATCCAGTCCTTTCCAAAATTCCTCAACGCGCGCCGCAATCTGCTGCGGCGTCAGGCCGCAGAGCGCGAGCAGCTCCTCCCGCGTCCCCTGCTCCACAAACGTGTCGCCAATGCCGAGACGCAAGAGGGGAAGCTGCGCATCCTCGTCTGCGAGCGTCTCAAGCACCGCGGAGCCAAAACCGCCCGCGAGCATATTCTCCTCGAGCGTCACGAAAGCGCGCACTTCCTCGTCATGCGCCCAGCGAAGCAAAAGCTCCGTATCGAGCGGCTTGACAAAGCGCATATTCGCCACGCGGGCAGAAATGCCCTCCGCCTCGAGCAGCTCCGCTGCCTGCTCCGCCGCAGGCACCATGCTGCCGACAGCGAGCAGTGCGACGCTTCCCTGCGCGCGCAGGATTTCTGCCTTCCCGACAGGCAGAGGCGAAAAGCCCTCCCGGAGCGGCGCGCCAATGCCGCAGCCGCGCGGATAACGCAGGGCAACGGGTGCGCCAAGCGAAAGCGCCGTCGCGAGCATATCCCGCAGCTCCGCCTCATCCTTCGGTGCCATGACCGTCATATTAGGTAGTGGCCGAAGATAGCTGTAATCGAAAACACCGTGATGCGTCGGCCCATCCTGTCCGACAAGCCCCGCGCGGTCGAGCGCCAGGACGACAGGGAGCTTTTGCAGGCAGACATCATGGAGGATCTGGTCGTAGGCTCGCTGCGCAAACGTCGAGTAGAGCGCAACCACCGGCTTCTTGCCCGCTGCCGCGAGGCCTGCGGCAAGCGTCACCGCGTGTTCCTCCGCAATGCCCACATCGAAGCACCGGTCAGGGAACCGCTCTCCGAACGCCTTGAGCCCTGTGCCCGATGGCATAGCCGCAGTGATAGCGACGATTCTTTGATCTGCAGCCGCCAGCTGCTGGAGCGCCTCGCTGAACACGGCCGTATACGTCGGCGCGCCCTGCTTTTTCGGACACTCGCCTGTCTTGACGTCGAAACAGCCGATGCCATGGAACTTTTCCGGCGCCTGCTCAGCGGGGAGATAGCCCTTGCCCTTCTTGGTATGTACATGGATGAGAATCGGGCCCTGCATCTGCCGCACCTGGGATAATGTCTCAATGAGCAAAGGCAGATTGTGTCCATCGAGCGGGCCCACGTAGCGGAACCCCATCTCCTCAAAGAGTCCGCCAGGCACGAGTGCTGTGCGCACGCCGTCTTTAATAGCAGATGCCGTGCGATAAACCTTGCTGCCGATATGTGGAATGCTCTTGAGCAGATGCTCCACATCGCGCTTGGCGCGATTGTACTGCGGTGTCAGTCGCAACTTCGACAGATACTCCGACATCGCCCCGACGTTCTCGTCGATGGACCGACCGTTGTCATTGAGGATCACGATGAGATTGCGGCCGAAATCGCCGGCACTGTTCAGTCCTTCGAACGCCTCGCCGCCCGTGAGCGCGCCATCGCCTAGTACGGCAATGACAGCGTTCTTCTTCCCGTCCAGATCGCGCGCGAGCGCCATGCCGAGCGCCGCCGAGATCGCCGTGCTCGCATGCCCGACGCCAAACGCGTCATAGCGTGACTCGAAGCGGTTGGGAAACCCTGTGATGCCACCCTTGGTGCGAAGCGTTGCAAACCGATCCCTACGTCCCGTGAGGATCTTGTGCGTATAGGCCTGATGCCCGACATCCCATACGAGTTTATCCGTAGGAAAGTTAAAAACATGATAAAGAGCGAGCGTTAGTTCTACTGTACCAAGGCTCGGCGCGAGATGACCACCTGTCTTAGAGACATGCTTGATCATAAACGAACGAACTTCAGCTGCCAGTGTCTCCAGATCCCGCACTGTCAATTTCCGCACATCCTGCGGCGTTTTCAACTCTTGTAGTATCTGCGTCATAATAGCTTCCTTATTGCTTTCTGCCTAGCAAGGAACGCAACAGCTCCCGCAGGAAATCAGCCTCATCGCCGAACGGCTGCAGTGCCGCGATGCCCTGCGCCACGGTCTCCTCTGCCAGACGCTGCGCCCGTTCGAGCGAAAGTAACGTAACATAGGTGGATTTATGGTTACGCTCATCGCTTCCGATTGGCTTGCCGATAGTGGCCTCATCGCCCGTCACGTCGAGAATATCATCCGTGATCTGGAACGCGAGTCCGAACGCCTCCGCATACCGCGTGAGTGCGGCGAGCTGTTCCGTTTTCGCCTCCGCAAGCAGCGCGCCCGAGCGGATGGCCGCGCGGAAAAGCGCCCCCGTCTTACCGAGGTGCATCTGACGCAACCGCTCAAGTGGAATCTCCTGTCCCTCTGACTCCAGGTCGATGGCCTGTCCGCCCACCATACCATCCCTGCCTGCCGCCTGGCTCATCTCCCGCACAACAGCGAGACGCACCGCATCGCTCACGCCTTGCTGTCGGAGCATGACCTCAAAGGAAAGCGTCATCAACGCGTCACCCGCGAGCGTTGCCATGCCAGCGCCGTAGACCTTGTGGTTTGTCAGCTTGCCGCGGCGGTAGTCATCGTTGTCCATAGCAGGCAGGTCATCGTGAATCAGCGAATACGTATGGATCATCTCGATGGCGCAGCCCGTCGTGACGAACCGCGTGCCATCAGTGCCGACAGCATCTGCCGCCGCCATGAGCAGGATGGGGCGCAGGCGTTTCCCACCGGCGAGCAGACTATATGCCATCGCTTCCTCGAGCGTCTTGTCAAGCGGCGCCGCTTCGCGCAATTCTTTTTCCAGATGAGACTCCACAAGTTTCTTTCTCGATTCCCACAATTCCTTCAACATGTCATTTCCCCTGTTCCTTTTCTATCTCCAGCGGTGTCGTCATTGCTTCGCCGTCCTTGTCCTGCAGCAGGAGATCCATCGCTTTTTCCGCACGCGAAAGGGACTGCGTACACTGGTTTGCAAGCGTGACGCCCTCTGAATATCGCAGGACGAGATCCTGCAGGTTCAGCTCGCCCTGTTCCATCTCGCCGACAATCTGTTCCAATCGCGCGAGCGCTTCCTCAAAGCTTGGTTCCTTTTTCCTTGGCATAGTCTGTACCTCCCTCAATCTTCCTGACTTCCGCCTCGATGCGTCCATCCGCAAGGCGTAGGGAAAGCTCATCCCCGACAGCTGCCTCGGCAACGCGCACCAAAGGATGTCCATCTTTCTCAACCACGGCATAGCCGCGGCGCAGCACGCGCACGGGATTGAGCAATTCCAGGCGATCAAGCGTCGCCTCGAGTTGTTGCCGCTTCCCGTCTGCCGCAACAGCTGCGGCGCGTTTCAGACGCTCTGCGAGGAGATCAAGCGCCTGCACCCTCGTGGCGAGCAAGAGCTCCGGACGCTGCAAAAACGGCCTCTCTGTCGCATGGCGCAGGCGTTCCCTACGCAAAGAGATTCCATGCTGCCGCGCCTGCTGCAAGCGCGTGCGCAGTGAAAGGACATGCTGCAAGACCTCCTGCCTATCGGGTACTGCAAGCTCGGCCGCCTGAGACGGCGTCGCCGCGCGCACATCGCTGACCTCGTCTGCCAGCGTGAAATCCGTCTCATGCCCTACAGCAGAAATCACAGGGATGCGCGAGGCGAAGATTGCCCGCACAACGCACTCTTCATTGAATGACCAAAGGTCTTCCATAGAGCCGCCACCGCGACCGACAATGAGCACATCGACAGGATAATAGCGATTGAAATAGCGGATGGCTGCCGCAATCTCCTCTGCCGAGCCCTCCCCCTGCACCTGCACGGGGAACAACACCAGTTGGACAGCGGGATTGCGGCGCTTACCGACATGATAAATGTCGCGCAGGACTGCACCGGAAAGAGATGTCACAACACCGATGCGTTTTGGAAAACGCGGCAAAGGACGCTTGTGCTCGTCAGCAAAGAGTCCTTCCGCCTCGAGACGCGCCCGCAGTTGCCGTAGCGCAAGCGCCAGCTGTCCCTGTCCCTCCGGTGCCAGACTATTCACATAGAGCTGATAGACGCCGTCACGCTCATAAACGGAAATGCTGCCGCTCGCCACGACCTGCTGGCCATCCTGCGGCACGAAGGACAGATACTGCGCGCGGCTGCGGAACATCACGCACTTAAGGGCAGCGTCCGCATCTTTCAGCGTGAAATAGCAGTGGCCTGAACGGTACGTCTTAAAATTGGAAATCTCGCCCCTTACCATGATGCGCTGCAGACTCCCCTCGGCATCCAGCATTCCCTTGATAAAATGGTTGACCTCACTGACACTGTGGATGGCCATAAACGCCCCCCTTTCCCTCTAAATCCTTGCATAAAACCATTGTGCGCCCGTCCTTGCAGTAAATCCAGCCAATCGCGCTGCGCCTGCGGCTTGCGCTCTTGGGGGATTTACATAGTAATAAGAGGCCAGACACAAGGTTCTGGCCTCTGTGGCTACGATTCAGGAACCATGGATTACTTCACCATCGCACCCAAGATGCCGTTGATGAAACGGGCCGACTCATCCGAACCGTATTTCTTCGAGAGCTCGACAGCCTCGTTGATGGCAATGTTCGGCGTGAGTACAGGCTCGGCGAACTTCATCTCATAGACAGCGATACGAGCGATATTGCGATCCACAGTCGCCATACGTGTGAGCTTCCAATCGCGAGACGCTTCTTCGATGCACGCATCGATTTCGCTGATGTGCGCTCTTGTTCCCTCGACAAGCGACCTCGCAAACTCCCGTGTCGTTTGGGACACCTTCGCCTCTGCCTCCTGAAAAGCAGTATCAAGAGCGAGATTCTCGTACATTTCTTCCTGCTCCGCCGACTCTGCACAATTGATTTCCAACTGGTAGAGTGCCTGCAGAGCGATTTCTCTTGCTTGTCTACGACTCATATATCCTAAAACCTTTACTTTCTTTAGAAATCACTAATTTCCTGTACCCTGGTATCTCGCTGTTCCCGTCTCTCGATATAGGAAAGCCCCTGCGAAGATAAGACATTGCAAGACAGTTCCCTGCTTACGAACGCGACAGCCCTTCCTGTGCTTTGGAACATCTTACCCGACAACGATCTTCCTGGAGTGACAGCACGTCAAAAACGATGCCAGTACTGAAGCCGGTCGGGAAGACGATCCCGTAGTTCCTCGAGGAAATCGCCCCTGTCGAGACGACTGCCAATGAAAAGGCCGATGCTACCGCAAAGAAGGACGAAAAATGTCCGCCAAAAGCCGAAAACCAGCACGCAGAGACCAAAGAGAACCCCAAGCACTGTGCCGAGGAATTTGCCACGGTGTTCTGTCCAGAGATAAAGGACTTCCTGCAGGAATTTCTCCTTCATTGCCATCACCTCAAGAAACCCGTGGCCGCTGTGGCGGCCTCTCATTGGAAATCTCCGCTACCTCGACCTCGACCCGCACATCATCCATGTCCAATACATGCGCGAGTTCGCGACGGACGAGCTCAGAAACCGCATCCGCAGTCTCCCTGACCGATACGCCTGGGCGCAACGTGAGTTTCAGCCTGATCAGCAGCGTCTCCTCTGCGTCCTTGGCCTGCCGTAGCGACGATATCTTCGCTGCCACATCGCACACGCCAGGGACGCCGCGCGCCACGCGCAATACGACAGACTGAATGGCAGCGAGAGAAACATGCACCTTTCCAGATGCTTTCGTCAAAAGGCAGACCTCGGCGCTGTTTTTCGTCTTCTTCGTCGCAAAGGCACAGAGGAACAAATGCACGCCGACGAGGAAATACACTACGATCCCTGCCAGAACCTCGGGCCGACCGGTCACATACCTTACCTCATTCAGCCATTCCCGTTCCGGCAGAATCGGAACCAGGATTCCCGCCAGCGCCACGGTCAACGCCATCGTCGCCAATGCGTAGAGCGCGAGCAGCAAACGATTCCCTACTCCCATCGAATCGCCTCTTTCAACGGACGCGGACTTCTTCTTCCTTCGGGGCTTCTTCAGGGAATCCTACCCCCTGGACATGAACGTTCACCTCTACCACGGAGAGTCCGGTCATCGTCTCGATGGCCTGCTTGACATTCTCCTGCGCGGCGAGCGCGATATCAGGGATACGCACACCATATTTCACGATGATATAGAGATCGACCGCTGCCTCTTTTTCGCCGACTTCCACCTTGACTCCCTTGGCGAAATTCTTCCGGCCGAGCATCTCCGCAATGCCGCCGACAAGACCACCGCTCATGCCCGCGATGCCATCGACTTCCGTAGCGGCGAGACCAGCGATGATGCTGACGACTTCATCCGCAATGCGGATCGAACCGAGTGAATTATCATTTTTTACGACTTTTACCTGCGTTTCCTTTTCCATGGGAAACCCTCCTTGTACATATATCAGCAAAAGAATTCCTATCCTGTTTAATTATTCTTCCTGCAGGATACTTTTTCCTGCTTACTAAAAAAGTATCCTGCAAGAAAGAAACGGATGAGACGACCATCCATCCCAGGCCTTCCTCACCCGCTTACTTCACACAACAGAAAAAATTGCTACCGAATCAGGCACGCTCGATGTAGTTGCCCGTGCGCGTATCAATGCGGAGAGAGTCCCCCTCATTGACAAAGAGCGGCACGCGAACCTCGTAGCCCGTCTCGACTTTTGCCATCTTCGTCGCGCCCGTCGCCGTGTTGCCCTTGACGCTCGGCTCGCATTCCGTGACCTTGAGCGTCACAGAATTCGGCAGAGAGATTCCGATGACACGACCTTTGAACGTCTGGAGCGTGACTTCCATGTTCTCGAGGAGAAAGTTCAGCGCGTCGCCAAGCGTCTCTTTCGTGAGTTCCTCCTGCTCGTACGTCTCCGTATCCATGAACGTGTACATGCCGTCGTTCTCATAAAGATACTGCATCGTGCGCGTCTCGAGATGCGCTGCCGGCATCTTCTCGTTCGGGTTGAATGTGCGTTCAACGACTGCCCCCGTCTCGACATTCTTGATCTTCGTGCGGACGAAGGCTGCGCCCTTGCCCGGTTTTACATGCTGAAAATCGACAATCTGCCAAACACCGCCATCGATTTCGATCGTCAGGCCCGTGCGGAAATCTGTACTGTTAATCATGAACTTACGCCCTCCAATATTTGCATAGATAACAATACTATTATACCGAATCGCTCAGATAATTTCAATGAGTTTCTTCGTCGCCTTGGTCAGCGCCTCAGCGCCGTGCTCTGTCACGAGCACTGTATCCTCGATGCGCAGGCCGCCCCAATCCGCGAAATAAACGCCAGGCTCATCTGTAATCAACATACCGGGAACAAGTTGCTCACAGGTGCTGTGCGGTGAGAGGCGCGGCTCCTCGTGAATCTCAAGGCCGAGGCTGTGCCCGAGGCCATGACCGAAATATGCATCCAATCCATACTTTGCGAGGCATTGCCGCACAGCAGCATCCACTGCCTTGCCGGATGCGCCCGGCTTGATGAGATCAAGAGCCAATTCCTGTGCCTCGAGCACATGTGCATACGTCTCCCTCTGTCGCGTTGAAGCCTTGCCAACGCAGAGCGTGCGCGTGATATCTGAGTGATAGCCCTCATAAATGGCGCCGTAGTCCATCGTCACGAAGTCCCCTTCTTCGATGATCTTCTGTGTCGGCGTGCCATGCGGCAGCGCGCCGCGCAGGCCGGAGGCGACAATCGTCGCGAAGGATGGCCCCTCCGAGCCCTGTGCACGCATGAAGTTCTCCATATGCGCCGCCACCTGGAACTCCGTGACGCCGGGGCGCAGGAAGGAAATGACATCCTCATACGCCGCATCGGCAATCTCGCACGCCTTGCAGATCTTGGCAATCTCACCAGCGTCCTTGACCTGGCGCAGATCATCGAGGTTCAGCGAGACAGTGATCTCCCGTCCCGGCAAGCGCTTTGCAAGCTCTTGGTGCTGCAGATACGTCAGGTGGTTTCCCTCGAAGCCGATCTTTTTCGCATCTACCGCGTCCAAGACCTCCGCAGTGCGCAGCAACAGTCCGTGCTTCTGCTCGACGAGTTCATAGAGCGGCGCCTGCTGCTTCGCCTGCTCCGTATAACGATTATCCGTGATGAGTATCAGCCGCTGCGGCGTAATGACGAGTGTCGTATCGTCTCCGCGAAAGCCACTGAAATAGAAAAGGTTGACTTCCTTCGTCACGACAACGGCATCGAGCCCCCGCTCTCTGAGCAAGGAGCGGAGTGCCTCTACACGCTGCTCGATCATGCCTCTGCATCCCCTTTTTCTTCTTTCGCTGCGAGTTTGCGGATCACAGCCTCCAGTGCCGCCATATAGCTGTCAGTGCCCAGGCCGCAAATCTGGCCGAGCACGACAGGAGCGAGCACCGAGGTATGGCGGAAGGCCTCTCGCTTGTGGATATTCGAGATATGCACCTCGATGACAGGAATCTGCACAGCCGCGATGGCATCACGCAGGGCAATGCTGTAATGCGTATAGGCTGCGGCATTGAAGATGATGAAATCGTACCGGCCGCGCGCCTCCTGAATTGCGTCAACGAGCGCTCCCTCGTGGTTCGACTGAAAGAAGTCGATGGCGACGCCCGCTGCCTGCGCACGCTCCGCCATCATGCGATTGATGTCAGATAATGTCGTGCAGCCGTAAATTTCCGGCTCTCTCGTCCCAAGAAGATTGAGATTCGGGCCATGCAACACAAGAACTTTTCCCATAGCGCCCGCCTCTCAGTAACGAATCTTGAAGGTCGTCTCATCAGCAACGACAGGCATTGATTCGAGAGAGAACGCATCCACTCGGATGAAATAATTGCCCTTGCGGATGATTTTCTCGAGTTCCTCCACCTTTTCCGGCGTACCCTGCAGTTCCATGTCTACCGTGCCGTCCTCCACATTGCGAATCCAACCAGTGATACCAAGATCCTTCGCATGCTGCTGCACATACATACGGAACCCCACGCCCTGGACATGGCCTTCCGCTTTTCCTGCGTAACGAATCAATTCTGCCATCTTGAATCCCTGCTTTCTTTTCATTTCCATTCAACATCTCATATATGTCAACCAGCGCTCAGACCTTGCCGTCACGGCGCAGGATTGCATACGGTTCCACCGCCTGCTTCATGCGGATCCTGATGATCTGCTGCGGATGAGGCGCTGCCTCGATAGGGAAACCGTCCTCATCCTCCATCTCCTCGATGACCTGTCGAAATCCTGGCTGTGTCGGCTGGAAAATCTCGATCTCCTCTCCGCGGCGCATATGGTTGCGCTGCTCCACTGTCGCCCAGCCAGAGTCATCATACGCGCGGATGAGACCGACGAAATCCGATGTCTGCTCATACGATGAAGTGCCATAAATCTGATCAGCCGCCGTCGGCTGGTGAAAGACAAAGCCTGTCGTATACGCGCGGTGCGACACCTTGCCAAGTTCCTCCAGCCAAGCCGGAGAAACGGAGAAATGTGCAGGATCATCGAAATATCTGTCGATGGCCAGCCGATATGCTTTCGTCACGCTCGCCACATAATGCACACTCTTCATGCGACCCTCGATTTTCAGGCTGTCAACGCCGCTCTCAATGATGTCCGCGATCTGCGGCAGCAGGCAGAGATCCTTCGAGTTCATGATATAGGTGCCGCGCTCGTCTTCCTCTATGGGAAAATACTGCCCTGGACGCGTTTCTTCCATAAGCGCGTATTTCCAACGACAAGATTGCGCACAGGTGCCGCGGTTGGAGTCGCGCCCCGTGAAATAACTCGAGAGCAGGCAGCGGCCGGAATATGAGATGCACATCGCGCCATGCACGAACATCTCAAGCTCCACAGCAGAATGCGCACGTATCTCTCGAATCTCCGCGAGCGAAAGCTCCCGCGCGAGGACGACACGCTGCGCGCCCAAGCGCTGCCAAGCTGCAACTGCCGCGTAATTCGTGACATTAGCCTGCGTGCTGACGTGAAGTTCCATCTCTGGAATTACCTCGCGACAGAGCGAGAAGACCCCCAGATCAGCGACCAGCAAGGCATCGACCTGTATTTCCTGCAAGAAACGCAAGTAGCCAGGCAGCTGCGCGATATCTTCATTGTGCGGGAAGATGTTCACCGTCACATAGACGCGCTTGCCGTGCGCATGTGCGAACGCGACGCCGACGCGGAGTTCCTCGCGGCTGAAATTCCCCCCGAGCGCACGCAGGCCGAAGGACTTGCCGCCGAGGTAGACGGCATCCGCGCCATAGAGCAGCGCCATCTTCATCTTTTCCGGCGTCCCGGCCGGTGCCAAAAGTTCAGGTTTCTTCCTCATAAATCCTCCGTGTAAGCGCCAGGCCATCCCCCTTTGCAAAAATCTCCGTTTGGAACGGCGGTGCCTGTACAAGCCGCAGATACGTGCGCAGCCGCTTGACGATGGTACGATAGCGGCGCGGCGGCTTCGCGTCTGACTGGACATAGCCGCGGAACAAGACATTATCCGCGAGGATGACGCCGTCTGGTGCAAGCAATGGCTGCACCTTGGAAAAATAGACAGGATACTGCCCCTTTGCCGCATCGATGAACACGAAATCAAAAGGCTGCACCTGCTGCATCGCCAACGCCTCGAGCAATTCCTCCGCGTCTCCCTGCAAGAGCTGCACTCGTGCCGCGCAGGCGCAGCGTGCGAGGAACGCCTGCGCGGTACGCCAGCGCTCCTCGCTGAGTTCCAGCGAGGTCAGCTGGGCATCCGGCCTCGTATGTGAAAGCGTCAGCAACGCGGAATAACCGATGGCCGTCCCGATCTCGAGGATGCGCTTAGGACGATATTGTTCGATGAGTTCAACAAATACGCGCCGCCCGCCCGCGTTGATGATGGGAACACGATGTGCCGTGGCATACTGCTCCATTTCCTGTAAAATCTTCTCTGTTTCCGTCATCACCGCACTTGCTCCACAATGGCCTGATGGTCAGCATAGTTCGTCGAATAGTGGTTATGTCCCTGCCGGTCGGCGACGAAATACAGGTAATCGGTCTGCGCGGGATGGAGCACGGCCTCGATAGCGGCCATTCCCGGATTGGCAATAGGGCCGGGGGGCAGTCCCGCATGCTGGTACGTGTTGTAGGGAGAATCTATCTTCGTATCTTTGATAGAGAGATCTTCTTTCGGCTCGTCTCGCAGATATTGGAGCGTCGTATCCGACTGCAGCGGCATGCCGAGCGCCAGCCGTTTGAAAAAAACCTGCGCGATGATTGGCCGATCCTCCTCATAGCGCGCCTCTTTTTCCACGAGGGAGGCAAGCGTCACGAGCTCATAAATGGAAAGATGCTTTTCCTCCGCCTGCTGCCGCATCTCCGCCGTCAGGCGTTGGTCGAAGTCAGCCGTCATTTCCTTGAGGATGGTATCCGCATCAATGTCTGAGCCCAACTCATACGTATCTGGGAAGAGAAACCCTTCGCAGGCATATACCGTATGCGCGTGGTGGCCGATATAATCGTACGGCGCATACTCCTTCGCTTTCGTCAGGAATTCCTGCTCATCGACGAGCCCTTCCTGCGCCAGACGCTTCGCGATATCGCGCACGCGGAACCCTTCGGGGATCGTAAACTTCACGCGTGCTGTCTTCCCCTCGACCAAGAGCGACAAGACTTCGCGCGGCTCCATGCCCGGATGCAACGCATAATTCCCTGCCCGGATCTTATCCTCATAACCATTCAGTTTGGCCACGAGCCAGAACTTCGTACGACTCTCGATGACGCCATGCTGCTCTAGCTGCGCACCGATTTCGCGCGTCGTCATGCCAGGCTTGACGTGCAGATAGACCTTCGCATTCCCAGGCATCTGCTCCCGGCTCTCCGGGGCAGGAAGCAAAAAAAAGAGAAAGAGGCACGCCAGAACGATGACGGCCATCACACCGCCGCGCTGCTTCCAGCCCAGCGCCTCCCATCTCTCCCTGATGCCCGTGGCATAACCTTGCAGCGACTGCAAGACCTCATCCTTTTCCGGTAGCTTCATGAACAATATCCCATCTCCCGCCCCTGAGGAAACTTTGCTTTCTCTGCGCTTCCCCTATGTCATCTTTTCTCATTATACGCAAATTTCTCCAAAACTGCAATCAAGATAGCGGTTGTCATCCAGCGTGCAGATATGAAAAAACTGCCACTGGTCAGTGGCAGCCCGCGGAAAAAATCAATCTTTTCCTTCTTCCTCATCCATGAGCGCGTCGTAAGCCTTCTGGACAAGAGCGAACTCCTCATCCGTCGGCTCAACGTATTCCTCTTCTCCCGCCTCATTCGTGACGATCTTGGCAATGAGAACATCCTCATCGCCATCCTCACAGCCACAGGCGCACCCCGCCTCGTGTTCGTCCTCGTCATGAAGTCCGACGAGCAATGCATACTGATCATTCCCAACAGGGATGATCATCTCTTCCTCGTAGTAAAACGCATTGCCATCCTCATCCGTGAACTCGATGACCGTCGCATCTCCGTCTTCCAGGAATTCTTTCTCATCTGCCATTGCTATCACCTCTGCTATAAAATATAAAACGACATGCACGAACAACCGCTCTGCAGCGCTTCGTACCCATCTTTGCGAGCGCTGACATCTTTTTTGCGGACGTCGCGTACGCCTCACTGACAATAACTTCATCCAACAGCATTCTAGCGCACGCTGGCGTGCCTTGTCAACGGATGCTGTCGAGATATCCCTGCAGGATGAATACCGCCGCCATTTTGTCGATGACCTTTTTCCGCTTCCGCCGCGAGAGATCCGCCTCGAGCAGGGAACGCGTCGCCGCCACTGTTGATAGGCGTTCGTCCCAAAACATGACATGGATATCCGGATAGACCTTCTTCACCTCATCGATGAATGATCTGACCACCTCACAACGCTCCCCCTCCGAACCGTTCATATTCTTCGGATAGCCGGAGACGAGCTCGCGCGTCTCATACTGCTGCATGAGCTCACCCAGGCACGCAATATCACTCGCGAGATTCTTCCTACGGATGGTCTCCACGCCCTGCGCCGTGAGACCCAGCAAATCGGAGACAGCAACACCGATGGTCCGATCGCCGATGTCAAGTCCGAGATATCTTTTCATTTCTCCGTCTCCAGATAGGAACGCACGAGTTCCTCGAGAAGCTCATCCCGTTCAAGCTGACGAATCTTGTTGCGGGCATCCTTATGGCTCGTCACATAAGCGGGATCGCCGGAGAGCAGATAGCCCACGAGCTGGTTGATCGGATTATAGCCCTTCTCCTCCATCGCCTGACATACCTCGCGGATGATCTTGGCTGCTTTGTTCTCGTCCGTCCCGAAACGGAACATCATCGTCTCTTCGCTTACCATTGCAATTCCTCCAAAAGCACTATTTCTTTCCTATTGTATCATATCCGGAGGAAAAATCCTATCCTCACAAACCAAAGGAGCTGCATCGCAAAATGCAGCTCCAGGAACATCTTTATATCACATGTGCAGACATATCTCAGAACATGTCGTGCGCGATCATATACTCGGCAATCTGCAGGGCATTGAGTGCCGCACCCTTGCGAATCTGATCGCCGCATACCCAGAAATTCAGGCCGTGCTCGATGGACTCATCCTTGCGGATACGACCGACCTCGACATCGTTCTTGCCCGAGGTGAAGAGCGGCATCGGATAGACCTGCTCTGCGGGATTGTCCTTGACGACGGCGCCTGGGAAGGCATCGATGGCCTTGCGCGCCGCCTCGACGCTGACCTCATCCTCGAACTCGACATTGACGGACTCCGCATGGCTGCGGTAGACCGGCACACGCACCGTCGTCGCCGTGATGCGCAGGCTGTCATCCTCGAGGATCTTGCGCGTCTCATTGACCATCTTCATTTCCTCTTTCGTATAGAGGTTGTCATAGAATACATCGATCTGCGGAATGAGGTTGAACGCGATCTGGTAATGTTTCGGGAATTTCGCGCCCGGCAGGATATGCGCCTGCGGCTCGCGACCCGCGACGATGTCATCGACCTGCTGCTCGAGCTCCGCCATAGCCTCCTTGCCGCCGCCGGATACTGCCTGATACGTGGAGACGACGATGCGCTTGATCTTCGCGACATCATAGAGCGGCTTGAGTGCCATCATCATGATGATGGTCGAGCAGTTCGGGTTCGCGATGATGCCCTTGTGACGCGCGATAGCCTGCGGGTTGACCTCGGGGACGACGAGCGGCACCTCAGGATCCATGCGGAACGCGCTGGAGTTGTCGATGACGACAGCTCCGGCCTTCACCGCAGCAGGTGCGAACGTCTTGCTCGCGGCACCGCCCGCGAAGAGGGCGATCTGCACGTTCTCAAAGGAATCGTTCGTCGCCTCCTCCACTGTATAGTCCTTGCCCATGAAGGAAATCACCTTGCCCGCCGAACGCTTGGAGGCCAGCAGTTTGAGTTCGGCAAACGGGAAATCACGTTCTTCGATGAGACGGAGGAATTCCTGTCCGACAGCGCCCGTAGCGCCCAGAATCGCAACATTATATTTTTTCATCTATCTTCCAACCTTTCTGTATCAGAACTCCAGCAGCTTATCAAGACCGACGGTCAATCCCTTGAGACCCCGCACCTTCTTGGCAGCGAGCACGACGCCCGGCATGAACGACTCGCGGTTGAGCGAGTCATGACGGATGGTCAGCGTCTGGCCGAGCCCGCCGAAGATGACCTCTTGGTGCGCGACATAGCCCGGCAGCCGCACACTGTGAATGTGCATGCCCTCGTAGTCCGCGCCGCGCGCGCCCGCGAGCTTTTCCTTCTCATCAGGGTTTCCCTGCACGTGCTTTTTGCGTACCTCGGCAATCATCGCCGCCGTCTGCACCGCCGTGCCGGACGGCGCGTCAAGCTTCTTGTCGTGATGGAGCTCGATGATTTCCACGTCCGGCATATATTTCGCCGCCTGCTTGCACATGACCATCATGAGCACCGCGCCAATGGCGAAATTCGGTGCAATGAATGCCGGTGTTGCCTCCTTCTCCGCAAGCGCGGCGATCTCCGCCTTTTGTTCCTCCGAAAGTCCCGTCGTGCCGACGACAGGGGAAACATGCGCAGAGAGCGCCTGCTTGACGTTGGAAAAGACGACATCCGGGCGCGTGAAATCCACCATGACCTCCGGCTTGCAACGCGTAAGCGCCGCCGCAAGATCCGTTTCCACCGTGACACCGCAGACAGGCAGCCCGACGAGCTCACCGGCATCCATGCCTCCCTGGAGATCCACCGCACCGACGAGCTTCAGTTCGCTGTCCTCCTGTACCGCTTTCAGGACCGCCTGTCCCATACGGCCACAGGCACCATTTACCAATACACTAACCAAGGTATCCGCCTCCAAAAAAAATATGTGTTCATTGTAGCGCATGTCCACCGTTCGTGTCAAGATGTACACGGTGAGAAATATATCCGGCACGGTCAGGTATCTGTAATATGTAAAAATTGTTCTTTATACTGGACAGCGAGGATCGGCAGCACGAAGCTCAGATCCTCGCTCCGCTCCAATGTCTCCTGCGCCGCCTGCCGCGCGGCGAGCAGAAGGTCCGTGTCCCTGAGCACATCCGCCGCCTTGAGATCCGGCAGGCCATGCTGCTGCGCGCCAAAAAACTGTCCTGGGCCGCGCAGCCGCAAGTCCGCCTCCGCGAGTTCGAAACCGTCCGTCGTCTCCGCCATGATGGCGAGGCGTTCCCTCGCGTTTTCTGTCTTGCTGTCAGAAACGAGGATGCAATACGACCGATAGGGACCGCGCCCGATACGACCGCGCAGCTGATGGAGCTGAGCGAGTCCGAAGCGTTCCGCATGCTCGATGACCATGAGAGAGGCGTTCGGCACATTGACACCGACCTCGATGACCGTTGTTGC
>Ga0256404_1004913_pt1 | contig 24440 bp, 26 predicted proteins | sample RumenRJG_01DNA_FD_185990 | JGI IMG/M metagenome (GOLD analysis project Ga0256404, IMG submission 185990) | Bovine rumen microbial communities from Lethbridge, Alberta, Canada - RJG_01 | ecosystem: Host-associated > Mammals > Digestive system > Stomach > Rumen | place: Canada: Alberta | collected... | reverse complement strand
ACCAAATAGGGAAGGGATGAAGCGGCCCGCTGAACCTTCCGGGTTGTGTCGCTGTATCTTGCGAGTAATCGCAGGAATAGATAAATGATTGCCACCGCTTGTCGGAACAGAACTCGGCTTATTGAACGCTCACCTCGAAAACAAAGGGGAACTGTATAAAAACAGTTTCCCTTATTTTTATTTTGCAAAGTTTTACACTGTTTTGTTCCAAAGATTCACATTCGGAAATTGTAAGTTTTGATATGAAACATGTTTTGAGGATTTCATTACAGAACGGGTGGCCCAGTAAAAAAAGTTCACAATTAAATAGATTATAATTTTTTATAAAATGAAAAAATAAGATGCAAAAGCTCTATAAACCGCATGGTTGACAGATGTGCAAAATGACATCAAAACGACATTGAAATGAATTTTCCGTCAAAGAGTTCACAATATCTTTCCGATTTTGTGCTATAATTATTTACATAGTAATAGTTGCGTTTGTCGTTTGTTCAGAGATCAGATAAATTAGCTGTATTAGTTTTGTTTACTTTTACATGTTTTTTTATGTATCTCAGAAATTATTAAAATGAATTATCTGAGAGGGTGTTATTTAATGCGATCAAAAAATCTTGCTGCATTGGCAGTAGCACTGTTTTCCTGTTTTTCATTTTCAACGGCTTTTGCTGATTTTGCTGTAGGCGACCGGGGCGAAGAAGTTGTTGAAATTCAAAAACAGCTGGCGGTTCTTCAGTTTAACGTGGGTACTATCGACGGTGTATTTGGTCCCGCTACCGAACAGGCAGTAAAAGAGTTTCAGAAATCAAAAGGGTTAACTGCCGACGGTATCGTTAATGATGGTACATACCGCGATTTAATGAACAAGGAACTGCCTCCTGACCGTTATGGCAACCACGCCATGACCAGAAATATACTGCGGACTGCTTACAGCATGCTTGGCGTTCCTTATATGTTCGGAGGAACTTCCCCCGCAGGTTTTGACTGTTCCGGTTTTGTCTGCTATGTTTTCGGTAAGGCAGGCATTTCTCTTCCCAGAATGGCCGATCTGCAATATGATGCGGTAACCCGGATCAGCACTTCTAACCTGCGCAGCGGCGATCTGGTATTTTTCCAGACCTATGCGCCCGGCGCATCCCATGTGGGAATCTATGTAGGCGACGGTAAATTCATTCATGCTTCTTCCAGTAAAGGCATTTCGGTTGCGGAAGTCTTTACCGGATATTGGGGAGCCAGTTACCTTGGCGCCGGCAGGGTTTATAACTAAGCTCCGTTTTTCAAATCAGTATCTGTAACATTCGTAATTTATAAAACAGACAAATCCCAAACGGTTTGTCTGTTTTTGTATGTCTGATTTGCGTCATTTTTGTAAATCTTTTGTGATATGTATGTTTGTACTGTTCCACAGACTGTTTTATATTGTATAATATGTTTAACAGAAGATTTACAGACAGGAACCGGACCAGATCCCGGCGCAAATACTTGCATGCAATATCAATGACGGAATGAAAAGGAGAAATCAAAATGTCTAAAATTTTAATCGCAGACGATGAAGCTCATATCAGAGAGATCTTACGGGTGTATTTTATAAAAGAAGGATTTGAAGTGATTGAAGCGGAAGACGGCCAGCAGGCGCTGCTGAAAGTAGAAAGGGAATCCCCGAATATCGTGCTTCTTGATATTATGATGCCTGTAATGGACGGGATTACCGCCTGCGAAGAGATCCGCCGCAGATTTGACATCCCGATTATTATGCTGACGGCTAAGGACGAAGATGATGACCGGATCCTCGGTCTTGAAAAAGGCGCCGATGATTATATCACCAAACCTTTTAATCCCCGTGAAGTCGTTGCCCGAATCAAAGCGGTGCTGCGCCGTTCCGGCGGATTCCAGAAGCTGAATGACAAACGAAAGCTGAATTTTGACGGATTATCGATTGACAGGGAGCGGATGGAAGTCGTTGCCGGCGGAAAAACAATTACTTTTACGACAAAAGAATTTGAGTTGCTGTACTTTCTTGCTTCCACGCCCGGCAAGGTTTATTCCCGCAACCAGCTGCTTGAATCCATTTGGGGCTATACATATTTCGGCGATACCCGTACTGTGGATACCCATATCAAACGTATCCGTCAGAAGCTGGCGATTCCCAAAGATTCCACCTGGGATATTGATACTGTTTGGGGCGTGGGCTATAAGTTTGAATTAAAAAACAGAACGTCTTCTGAAAAGTAAAGTTCCTGAGGTGCAGTGTGAATAAGTCGTTAAGTACCCGGCTGATGTACAGCTTTATGACTATCATTGTTATTGTGGTAGTGGGCATCACAGCCGGTACTTCCTATTTAATAGCCGATTATTTTTTCAAAATAAAAGAGGACGAGCTGGCGCAAAAGGGCCATGAAATGGCGGATACGGTTGAATATTTTGTCACCAAGGACAACAACCGCTATATGCTGATGCGTTATCTCATTGCCGTGGACCGCCTGGTGGGAGCCCGTATTTGGCTTTTCGACAACGAGTATAACCTGCTGGCAGCCTCCAATATTGCAGCAGATGTTGATGCAGCCGGAAAAACGGCTGCCGTCGGAGGAGACAAGGTGGGGGTGGACAAGCCTGACGTTTCTATTCCCGCGGACCGTATACCTGTATATGAGTTTACCACACGTCTGGCCGAGGAAATTAAGAGCGGTCAGGTATCAAAAAATGTTAATAAGATTTTAAAGGACATATATCAGGGCGGCAGCGTCCGTTCCCAAATATACCATCCGTATTTTAAACAGCAGGTTATTCTGGTAGGCGTGCCTTACGGTGACAAGGCATATCCCCGGGGAGCCATCCTGATGGCAGAACCCCTCAGCGGATTCGGCGGATTTTTGCGTAGCGTTTATATTTTTACGATAATTGTCGGTATTCTGGCGCTTCTTGTCAGTCTTTTCATGGTGCGCAGGCTTTCCCAGCAGGTGGTGAAGCCTCTGGTTTCCATGAAGGATGCTACCATCGCAATCGCAAAGGGAAATTATTCCCGCAGGGTCTCGGTACAGGGTGAAGACGAGGTTGCCGAACTGGGAAACGCCATTAACCATCTGAGCACTGAATTAAGCAATTATCTGGGAAAACTGGCCCGGATGGAAAAAATCCGTCGTGATTTTGTGGCTAATGTATCCCATGAACTGCGGACCCCTATTACCATAATCAGAGGTTACAATGATATTGTCAGCGACAGTCTTGAGAATGATGACCCTAACAAGCGTTACTGCAACCTGATCGGCAGCGAAACAAAGCGCCTTGAACGGCTGGTACGGGCGCTGCTGGATATCAGCAGACTGCAATCAGCTGACAAGTTAAAGGTTTCTGATACCCAACCGCTGCCCATAGCGGAAATTATCCGCAATGTGGCGGAAAAACTGAAAATTAAAGCGGAGCCAAAAAATATAACATTGAAGCTGCATCTGGAAGAAAATACAGAGATTTACGGAAACGGCGATCAGATCGTACAGCTGGTGCTGTTGTTAGGGGACAACGCCATCAAATACTCTCCGGAAGGCAGCTATGTCCGTTTTGAAACCAGCCTGCTTGCAAACGGTTCCTTTGAGATGAGCGTTGTTGATAACGGTCCCGGGATCCCGAAAGAAGACCAGCCATTTATTTTTGAGAGGTTTTATAAGGTAGATAAGTCCCATGCCCAAAGTTCTTCCAAAGGTACCGGCCTGGGTCTTGCCATAGCAAAAGAAATCGTACGCATGCACGGCGCACATATCGAAGTGTTCTCAGAAGTCGGCACAGGTACCAGGTTTGTTGTAACCTTCCCGAAAGAAGCCGTTGTGAAGGAAGAGGGAAACCCCGATGCTTGAAAAAATCAACCCTGAGTACAGATATGCCAGTTTGGTGAAGATCCGTCCCGACTGGATCCGGAAACATCATTTCAGTGCGCTCCTGATTGACGTGGATAATACTCTGTTGCCCAGAAATTCTTCTGTCATTCCCGAGGCACATCTAAAATGGATGAAAGAGATGGAACTAAACGAAATCTCAATGGCTCTGACTTCCAATAACGGCGGGAAACGGCTGGATGAGATTGCAAGGCAGCTTAAAAACAGCGGTCTGTCCGTTCCCATCCTTACGTGGGCAGGGAAACCTTTTCCGCGGGCCTATTCCGGTGCGATCCGTTTATTGAGAAATTCGGGATGGGATCCGCCGGATAAAGATAAGGATACCGATTCGATACTGACAATAGGGGACCAGTTGTTCACAGATGTGCTGGGCGCCCATTTATACGGCCTTCCAGCCATATGGATCCGGCCTCTGTCCGATAACGATTTTATCGGTACCAAACTGTTACGTCTCCTGGAGAAAATGGTTGCGGGCCATCTGCAACAGACTGGCATTCTGCCGGCAGAAGATAATGAAAGCGGGGATTGTATATGAAAATCGCATTAGTCCAGATGGAAATAAAGGAAAAAAGCCGCAGGGAAAATACAGCCCGGGGTCTTCGCCTTTTGGAAGAAGCGGCCAGCCAGAGCAATCTGGTTATTTTACCGGAAATCTGGTCTACCGGCTATTCACTGGGGCATCTTGCCGAGGAGGCAGAAACCCTGGACGGTCCGTTGGTAAATGCTATATGCGGCATTGCCAGAAAGTATGGATGTTCCCTTCTTCCCGGTTCTTTGCCTGTAAAAAAAGACGGCAAGATCTATAACATGCTGCTTGCAATCAATAACAAGGGCGAAATTGTCAATGAATATGGCAAGGCCCATCTTTTCGGCATGTTTCAGGAAGAAAAATTTTTTGCCCCCGGAAACACCTTTGAAGTTTTCGACTTGGACGGCGTACGTTGCGGTTCTACGATTTGTTACGACCTTCGTTTTCCTGAACTTTACCGTTACCTTTCCCTTAACGGGGCGCAACTGATCGTTTGCCCGGCAGAGTGGCCTTCCCGGCGGGGTGACGGATTTGATCTGCTTTCCCGGGCAAGAGCTTTTGAAAACCATATTTTCCTTGCGGCGGTCAACTGTGTGGGTTCTTTTAAAGGAGATCCCTTTTACGGGCACTCCCGGGTAATCGATCCTTTAAACCGCATTGTTGCCGAAGGAGGGGAAACGGAAGAAATTATTTATGCTGAAATTGATTTGACAATGATCGGGAAAGTTCGAAAAACTTTAAATGCACTGGAAGATGTTCGGTTTGGAATCACCAGACCGTCCCTGTAACAGTATTGGTTTAGTAGTTATATAACCGGAAAGAGATATAACAATGAAAAAATCTGCTTTTATATCTTTGCTTTTAACAACAATGCTGATTTCCCTTTCCTCAGCCGTGTTCGCTTCCAAACCGGTTCCCAAAGATGTAAGGTATCTGTTGGGGATGTATTACGGTAACGGTTCGGTATTCCTTGTAAGGGAAAATCACGGTAATCTGGAAATCGTATATCGGACGGATTCCGAAGATAAGGATTTCAGCATGGCGAACATTTTTCCCCTGAAAAAAAATCATTTTGATTCCTATACCATCAACGAGGGCGGTCCTCTTCTTTCTGCAGAAGCAGGCGTCCATTTTGAGCGGGATTCCAATGGAAACGGCGTTGTCTGCAAAATCGGCGGAAAGCGGTTTGCCCGCAATTTTTATCCGGGAGAAGGAAATAAGGTTCTGCAACTTGAACAGAACTTGGAATATGATCAGTTAAAATCTGCTGCCGTGCAGGCTGCACTGCCGGCCAAGCTGGCCCAGGGCCAGGCTGCAAAACTGGTCCCCCTGAAAAAAATTATCCCCAATGCCAGATTTTCGTTGCCGTATGCAGGAACAAATAATATTTTCGGGTTACCGTTGTATAATACTTCGGAAATTTTTATGGATTTAGACGCTGCGAATGCACTGAAAAGAGTTTCTGACAGGCTTGCAGTCCAGGGGTACGGACTTATGATCTGGGAAGGTTACCGTCCCTGGCATGTTTCAAAACTTGCTTCCGATCTGCTTCCCAAAGATAAAAAATATATGCTCCCGTTACCGGAAAAAGGAGAAGACAGGAATACCGGAAGAACGGTAGACGTAAGCCTGTATGACTTAACCGGCAGGAAAGAGGCGGACATGATCAGCGGCTTTGATGAAATTTCCGTCAGGCAGTATCCCGGCTATGCCGGAGGTACGGAAGAGCAGCGGAGTTTACGTGATTTTCTTGCTGATGCCATGAAAAAGGAAGGCTTTATCCAGGGAAAGGATGAATGGTGGCATTTTTCCTTCGGCAGCATTGAAGGATGGCAGCACTTAAATACTCCCTACGATCAAATACATTAACTGTTGCTTTGCTGTCAGGAGCTTGTCCTGCATACGCATCATATGCGGGGCTGTGTCAAGAGACAATGACGAAGTTATTCACAAAAATCCCTGGCATAAGCAGAGAGCCGCAAGTTTACTTGCGTGCGAATCGCTTACACAGAGTAAGCGTGCAGACGAATTAATCAGTGGTTCCTTATATCTGCGCTTGACAAATAAGCAGTTCGTGTTACATTTATGAAGTAAATTCTGAAACGGTTTGATACGTCAGCTTGAAATAAATCGGCAAACGTATCGGGAAATATGTATTACATTTAAAGAATCAAAAAATTATCCAAAAGGAGAATCAGTTATGACAGTATATGATTGTGCAAATGAACTGGCAAGGGAAATGCGTTCTACCAGAGAATTTTCCGTTCTGAAAGAAGCAAAAGATAAATTGTCTGCAGAGCCGGACACGAAAGCCCTTGTAAACAAATTTATGCAGCTGGGACAGGAAATCGAAATTGCCCGTTACCAGAAAAAAGAGCTTCCTGCAGGTAAAGAAGCAGAATTCAATGACATGATGCGTACGCTGACATTAAATCCTCTGGCGGTTAATTACTTAAATGCGTTCCAGAGATTCCAGCTTATGTTTCAGGATGTTTCGAAGACGATTACAGATGTTGTGAAAGAAGTAGCCGAATAAAATGGATGATCAGAAGTTAGCCAATCTTTTTAAATCTCAAATCAAAGGGCAGGTTCGTTTTAATGAGCCTATGTCAAACCATACTTCGTTCCGCATCGGCGGTCCTGCCGATGTGCTTGTGGTTCCGGAAGACGCAGACGATATCCGGGGCGTACTGAAAATTGCCGATGAAAACAGGCTCCCTTTAACGGTTCTGGGGAACGGTTCCAATGTGCTTGTGCGTGACAAAGGAATCCGTGGAATCGTTCTGAAACTGGGCAATGCTTTGAAATACCAGAAACAGGATGAGGGTCTCTTTATTTTTGGCAGCGGCATCTCTCTGGCCCAATGCTGCCGGATCATCGGCGAAGCCGGTCTGACAGGGATGGAGTTCGCTGTGGGCATACCGGGCAGCCTGGGAGGCGCTGTTTATATGAATGCAGGCGCCTATGACGGGGAAATGAAAAATGTCGTCCGGCATGTCCTTGTTATGGACCGGTCCGGAAAACTGAAAACGCTGACCAATGAAGACCTGCAGTTTGGCTACCGGCACTCTTCCTTGCAGAATACGGATTATATTGTTTTGGAAGTCTGCATACAGGCCGGTAAAGGAAATATTAAAGACATTTTTGAAAAGATGGACGATTTCAGCCAGAGAAGGATCAGTAAACAGCCTTTGGAACTGCCCAGTGCCGGAAGCACTTTCAAACGGCCGGAAGGGCATTTTGCTGGTTATCTGATCGAACAGTGCGGCCTGAAAGGTTACCGTATCGGAGGCGCGGAAGTTTCTGTCAAACATGCCGGATTTATTGTCAATGCCGGTCATGCCACTGCTGCCGATGTCCTTCAGCTGATCAGCCACATTCAAAACAGTGTACGTGAAAAATTTAATGTGGAATTAACACCGGAAATTCTGGTTTTGGGTGAAGAATGATAAATATATACGATATCATCAATGATCTGTATACTGACGATGAAGGGTGGAACCAGGTGCTCCGACGCGAATATGCGGAACAGTTTCTTCGAACCGAAGCGTTCAGGGGGGCATCGGACGACGATCTGCTGGACATATGGGGGCAGGTCATGTACCTGTTGATCTATTGCGGCAATACCGGCTGCAAAATCGGCGATATGACCAGTGAAGATCTGATCTACTGCATCAGCTGGTGTCAGAGGAACATTGCTGATTTTGAGGTGAATTATGACAGTGTCGAGCAGTTGTTATCTGTCATCCACCGTCTTCTTGTCTTTTTAAAACATAAAAAAGCCATTACGGATGATGATGCAGCGTTACGATGTAAGACAAAGCTTTTGGGAGCCGATAAGAAATTAAATCTTTTCAATGCGGACGGCTCCCTTCCTGATGAGTATGAAAAATATCGGACCAACCGTGAACCGGATCTGGATACGAAGATTTTTATGCAGATGGGGAAAAAGCTGACAGATCTTTTTTACCTGATGAAAAATTATTTTAACGATGATTCGTTCAGGTATGAAAGAAAACGTGCGCGGCTTTCTTATTTTGGAAGCGATTCTGAGCCCGATTTTGAAAAAAGACCTGAAATTGAAGCCTCTTTCTGGGAATTTTTTCTTTTTGATTTTCATTTGTCCGATACTAACCAGAGACCGGTAGAAGCATTTTATGAATACTATAAATCCCATCCGGATCCGGACTATGAAAAAAGCAACAAAGCGCTGACAGTGCTGCTGGAATCCATGCAGAAGGTACGCCTGATGGTTTTTACCATCGAAGGGGAAGACGAAGACGGGTGGTACCTGTGCAGGGATTTCTTTACCGGAAGCATTTCCGAATTGTCTCTTCCGTTAGACGATAATATAGATACCGGCAATCTGTTGTGCCTGGCCCATGTTTTTGAGGACGGGAACCTGATTACAGAATATCTCTGGAGCGTATATGTGAAACCGCTGGCCCGAAAAGCCCTTTTGAAACGCTTTTCCAGTCTTCTGGAATGGTACAGGGTTTCAGAGCCCGGTGCAGACTGGGAAAATTTCTGCGAGAATAACGCGGCCCTTATTACGCACATGGTAGGGTATGCCGGTATGCAGGACACGATTTTGGAACCTTTTCGTTGGTCAACAAAAATTCGAAACTATAAGCCGTCTTTAATAAAAGAAGATGATCCGGTCCATCAGTTTATCATCCGATTCAGCAGACTTCTTCATATTTCCTGGAAAGACCGGAAAAACCTGCTTCAAATGTGGAGTGATTTTTATACGGAGCATCCGGTATCTTTTTTCAGTACAGATGAATATATAGTATGGGCTTTGGCAATACTTGGAAATTACATGACGATGACGGAGACGTTCCTGCTTGATATTGTTTCTTATGCGGAAAAAACAAAAATTGAAGGCTGGCGGATCCATGACAGGATGCAGATCATTCGCACTGCGCTGAATTTAGAGCACTTCGATCCGCGCTATTGCAGTGAAAGTTCTTTTATGAACATGATGTTTTCGTAAGGAGGTAGCGGTATGGTATGTAAGTTTTGCCAGCATGAATTTGATGACAGCCTTACAGAATGCCCTTATTGCCACAAACAGGTCGACTTTGAACCGAAGAGCCTTACCAGGGAAGAAAGAGACAGTTTTTCCGGCACTACGATAGATATAGACGATCCGGAAAACAGTCAACATTCCGGGGACAGCCAGTATCAGGATAAATATGATTACCAGGACAGGGGAGATTATCAAAGGGCAGACCGGCCCTATGGCAGCAGTGAAAATCCGTCGGGATTCAAAGTGTACCGCCTTGGGGGCAGCCTGATGACATGGATTATTTTTTCCCTGATCGTTCTTGGTATTATTTTCTTTGTGCTTCCCGCTTTTCTTTTTGTAGGCGTAATCGGCGCGGCAGCCGTGGCAATCATCATTTTCCTTTCCAGACTGTTCCAATAAAATGAAACGAAGTATTATAGTCTGAAAGATTACTTTCATTACTGTTTGTGATGCCGGCATATGGCGGCGGAATGGAGATTATTATGAAAAACAGATTATGTGAAATGTTGGGCATCCGCTATCCGATTATTCAGGGCGGTATGGCATGGAGCAGCGACGGTACACTGGCAGCAGCGGTTTCAAACGCCGGAGGCGCCGGTATTATCGGCAGCGGCGGACGGACCACGGAATGGGTAATTGAGGAAATCAAAAAAGCGAAAAGCCTGACGGATAAGCCTTTTGGCGTAAATCTTATGCTGATGGCCCCGAATGTGGAGGAAATTGCAGAAGCAGTTTGCGAAGAGAAAGTCTCCTTTGTTACTACAGGAGCGGGAAATCCCGTTCCCTGGATCGATAAGATGCATAAAGCCGGAGTTAAGGTGATCCCGGTGGTCCCAAATGTGAAACTGGCAAAACGGATAGCCGCTTCGGGCGCTGACGCCATGGTCATTGAAGGTATGGAAGGCGGTGGGCATATCGGAAAGATGACCTGTATGGCGCTGCTGTCCAACGTATTGAATGAACCTTGTCCGATTCCCGTACTTGCGGCAGGAGGAATTTCTGACGGGCGTGCTATGGCTGCAGCCCTTTTAATGGGGGCGGACGGTGTACAAATGGGAACCCGCTTCCTTCTGACCACCGAGTGCCCTGTCCATGAGAAGACAAAAAAAATGATCCTGAATGCGACAGATACCGATTGTGTCGTTACAGGTTTTTCGAGAAATATGGGCGTACGATGCCTCGAGAATGCTTTTACCCGAAAATATCTGGCTGCCGAAATAAGCGGCGCCTCCAATGAAACGCTGATGGAACTGGGAACCGGTACTGCACGGATGGGAATGAAGGAAGGGGATACAGAAAACGGAAGCGTCATGGCAGGGGAAAGCTTAAATGTGTTAAACGAAATCCTTCCCTGCAAGGATATTATTGAAAAGATCATTGCAGATGCCAATACGGCTCTTGCAAATGCAGCTGCTATAAAATTATAAACAAAAGAAAAACCGGCACTCGATTCAAACGGTAAACATAAGAATGAGTGACCGGTTTTTTACATTTATATATTTTTTATCAGGGCCTTACCTGTGGCTTCAGAACCGGAGCAGCCGCAGGGAAATGGGCAGCGGATCGGTGCGGTTCCGCTTTCTGTACGGGTTCATCAGTCCGGATCTGCTCTTTGTTCTTTGGCGGTTCATGTTTTTGTTTTTTGGTTTCCTTTTTCGACGGAAGCTGCAGATGTTCGTCATCCGGTGTGATGACCTGTACTTTTGCTTCTTTTCGTCCGAATTGAATGGCTTTTTTGTGGGATTCCATAAAAATGTCCACATGCCTGTTTCTGCTGGCATGCATGTGGTCCTCCACGTAATATTTATGACCGTCATAAATGATTACGCTTCCAATGGGTACAAAGTTTGCCGCACAGGTGTATCCTTCTTTTGCCCTGGCGCCGCTGGCCGTAGTACGGGAACCGGTTTCATGGGGCGTATATGCCGACATGGACACAGTCGTCCAGAATATTGCAGATAATGAAACAACTCGGTAAAAAGAATTCATATAATACTCCGATCCCGTTAAAATAAACGTTCCTGCCGCAAAAGTTTCTCTTTCATTTCTTTATATGCCAAAGAAAAATAGGTCGTCATCTGGGCTTCCCTGTAATCATTCCCAAAAGCCCGTTTGCTCAGGCTCAGTATAGGAGGCGCCTGGATCCGTTTCGCAACCGCAAGACCTGTAAAAAGAGAATACCACCGTTCCAGATCCTGGCAAAAAGCTGCATGGCTTGGAAACAGATGTGTGATAATTTCTTCTTTACAACCCAGAAATTTTTCCAGATCATGATCCATGTAATGCTTCAGGATGTCTTCCGGGGCAACTTTTTCCCATCGCTCCACAAATGCGCGGAACAGATAATCGTGATATTCATAAATCAGCGGGTCGCCGCCGTTTCCAACAGTCTGCTCGCTGGACAGCTCCGCACTTGGACGGATTGAAAATATTTTCTCCGGAATCACTTCTGCTTTAAAGATCTGGTCATTGAAATATTTGCCTAAGGCATAGACCTGAAACTTCCACAAATCGCCTAATGGACAGAAAAGTCCGATAAGATCCCCATAAAATGTCCCATATCCCACGGTGATTTCTGCTTTATTTGCATTGCAGCTTACACCGCCCCTGAATGCTGCGGAAAAGCCGCCCAGTATTCTTGAGCCCCGGTCCCTGGCCTGGATATTTTCATACATGAGGCCGTTCAGTTCCACTTTAAAATCCCGGTTGGAAGTATAATTGTGGATTGGAGTGTACAACTGTTCCACAGTGTGAGCAACGCTATCGTTGATGGGCACGATGGTGTAGCAGCACTTCAGGTTTTCTGCCAGCTGCTGGGCCAGATTCTTCGTCAGTTCCGAATTATAACGGCTTGGCATATTAACCAGTAATACCTGTTGCGGGCCCAATATATCTGTAAAAAGCGCTGCCGTCACAGCAGAATCAATACCGCCGGAAGCTCCAAGTACCATCCTGCGGATTCCTGTCTGCTTAAGAAAATTATCGGTACCATAACGGACAGTTTTGTATATGACAGCCGTTTCATCGTCTTCCGTTGCAACCAGCTCGTCTTCAGCGGAATACGCACGAATTTTATCTGTTTCTTTGTCCCAGGAAAAGGTAAGCAGCTTTTCAGTAAACATTGGCGCTGCCGCCTTGACCATGCCGTCGGAACCGTAAACGCAGCTTTGGCCGTCAAAGGTAAAGATATTTTTCCCCGTATTCTGGATTCCGATATGGTTGCAGTAGATCAGAGGCAGATGGAGTTCTTTTGCCTGTTTTCCGAAAATCAAATGCCTTTTATGATTTTTTCCCAAAGTGAAAGGGGAACTGGAAAGGTTGCATAAAATTTCAGCGCCGCCCCGTTTCAGCATAACAGGTACAGACAGAGGATAATTTTCTGTCCACCCGTCTTCGCAGAGCATTATGCCAAGTTGGTATTCCGTGCCGTGAATGGTAACAGCCACCGTACCCATACCGTTTTTAAGGGATATCCTTTTATCTTTCAATAAAGACTCTTGGCTGGAAAAATAGCGCGAATCTTCAAATTGCCGGTAGACCGGCAGTGAATTTTTGGCAACAAACCCGAGACCCTGAGCAGTAGGAAGCAGTTTCCCGTCCTGGGCTGTAAACGCCGCGCTGTATTTGCGCACGTGCCCGTCCGTATTGCTGCGTTTCCAGTCCACTGCAATGTTTCCAAAAACAACAGTGATGCCGGAAGAAGCTTCAACAATCTGCTTTCCATAGCTTTCACAGTCTTTCAGGAAAGCAGTCTGTTCCCAAAGGTCGCCAATCATATAACCTGGAACGGCCAGTTCCGGTAATAACAATAAATCAACTGCATCGCTTTTTGCGGCGCTGATTACCTGCAAAATACTTTTCGTGTTCAGATCCGGACGTCCGGCAATGACTTCCAGTTGTCCGCAGGCAATTTTTATGGGCATGGCAGGGCCTTCTTTCTGTATTATCTTCCTGTGTAAACAGTATCTGCTGTTTTTTTGAAAAGTTTTCTTTCATAAATTATATCAGAGATGTTTGCGTTTTTCCATATTTTAGTTTACTATATATAATCGCAGGAGGTTAATTCCGCATGAAGAAAATTAAGAAAACAAATGCAGCGCGAATCTTGGATGAACTTCACATTGATTATGAATTGAAAACATATCCTGTAGATGAAGAACATCTTGATGCAGTCCATGTTGCAAAGGAAGTGGGCATGCCCCCGGACCAGGTGTTCAAAACCCTTTGTGTAAGAGGGGACAAGACCGGTGTTCTTTTTGCTGTAATTCCCGGCAATGGTGAACTTGATTTGAAAAAACTCGCCAGGGTCAGCGGAAATAAACGGTGCGAAATGGTGCATCTTAAGGAAGTATTACCGCTCACCGGTTATATCCGGGGCGGTTGTTCCCCGTTAGGAGCCAAAAAGGATTACCCGGTTTTTATTGATGAATCCTGCAGGTCTTTTGACCGTATTGCCATCAGCGCAGGAATGCGCGGCATGCAGATCATGGCAGCCCCCGAAGATATTATACGTGCCACCCGGGCTGCAACGGGCATGCTGGTTTTCGGTTAAAATATTTTTTAGTTATGTTTGATGAATGAGGAGAAGAAAAATGTTATTTATAAGTACAAGAGGGCAGTCAGGCAAAGTGTCTTCCGCCCATGCGATCAAAAACGGTCTGGCCTCTGACGGCGGACTGTACGTGCCCCAACGTTTTCCGGAAATACCGCTGGAAGAAATTCTGTCTATGCATGCGTTGCCGTACGAACAATGCGCGGTAAAAATACTCAGTCTTTTCCTGACAGATTACAGACCTGATGAACTTACGGACTGCGCCGTCGCTGCTTATTCCAGAGAAAAGTTCGGCCCGGATCCGGCACCCCTTCGAAAAGTATGCGACCGTACTGACGTGCTGGAATTATGGCACGGTCCTACAATGGCCTTTAAGGATATCGCGCTGCAGATCCTGCCGCACCTGATGACCAGGGCACAGATGAAAACCGGTTCTGAAACCCGGATTGTAATTCTGGCGGCAACTTCCGGCGATACGGGAAAAGCTGCCCTGGAAGGATTTGCGGATGTTCCCGGCACTGAAATCATCGTCTTTTATCCGGAAGACGGTGTCAGCCCTGTACAGAAACTGCAAATGGTAACCCAGGCAGGGAATAATACCAGAGTTTTTGGCATAAACGGGAATTTTGACGATGCACAGCGGGGCGTCAAGGAAATTTTCAGTGATGCTTCACTGGCAAAAGAACTTAAGGATTGCGGCTGGGTATTTTCTTCCGCAAATTCTATCAATTGGGGACGTCTTGCGCCACAGATCACCTACTATTTCAAATCCTATGCGGATGCAGTGGCCAACGAACGGATCAAACCCGGTGAAAAAGTTATTTTCGCGGTTCCGACAGGCAACTTTGGCGATATACTTGCAGGGTATTACGCTAAAAAAATGGGACTTCCTGTGGAACGGTTCATCTGCGCCTCAAATTCCAACAATGTCCTGACGGATTTTATAAACACCGGTATTTATAACAAAGTCAGACCTTTGAACAAGACGGTTTCCCCGTCCATGGATATATTGGTTTCAAGCAACCTTGAACGTCTTTTGTTCGATCTGTCCGATAATGATGCGGACCAGATTGCAGAATGGATGGAGCAGCTGAATACGGAGGGTCAGTACCAGGTATCCCAGGAGCTGTCAGAACGGGTACGTGATCTGTTTTTTGCTGCATGGGTCGACGAAGAAGAAACCGTTGAAACGATTGGAAGCGTTTATAACGATCACGAATATGTTCTGGACCCGCATACCGCGGTTGCATGGAGAGCGGCACAGAAATACCGTCTTCTGACAAGCGATGAAAGATACATCATCGTTCTTTCTACTGCAAGCCCTTATAAATTCTGCAGCACGGTACTGAAAGGGATCGGCAAAGGGGACGGGACGGATACGGATAGTCCTTTTGACGCTGCCCGCAGACTGTCCGAGGCCACAGAAATGCCGGTACCTAAACAGGTTTCCCTGCTGGAAGAAGCAGCCATACGGCATAAGGATGTAATCGATGCCGGCGATATGGCAATCAATATTAAGAAGGCTCTTGGAATTTCGTAACAATTTTTTTAAAAAGTCCTTGCCCGAAGCAAGTGGCTGTGATATAATGCTTCAAGTGTTTTAATACACACGCAGTTGGATGGGGCCTGTCCGCGAAAGCGGTAAACCCGAATTTGAAGAAAACTGCGGAGGAAAAAACAGGAGGAAAGAAAAAATGAGCAGTATTATTTCCATGAAACAGTTACTGGAAGCCGGCGTGCATTTCGGTCATCAGACCCGCCGCTGGAACCCCAAAATGGCGAAGTACATCTTCACCGAACGGAACGGTATCTACATTATCGACCTGCAGAAGACCGTTAAAAAAGTTGATGAAGCATACAACTTCATCCGTGAGACCGCACAGAACGGCGGAAACGTTCTGTTCGTTGGCACGAAAAAACAGGCTCAGGAAGCCATGCGCGAAGAAGCGACCCGCTGCAACCAGTTCTATGTTAATGAACGCTGGCTGGGCGGCATGATGACCAACTTCAAAACCATCCAGAAACGGGTAGCCCGTCTGCGCCAGCTGGAAAAGATGGAAGAAGACGGCACCTTTGATGTGCTGCCGAAAAAAGAAGTTCTGGGTCTGCGCCATGAAATGGAGAAACTGAACAAGAACCTGGGCGGCATCAAAGAAATGAAAAAACTTCCGGCAGCCCTGTTCGTAGTAGATCCCCGCAAGGAACACATCGCTGTACTGGAAGCCCGCAAACTGAATATTCCTATCGTAGCGACTGTTGATACCAACTGCGATCCGGATGAAGTGGATTACGTAATCCCGGCTAACGATGACGCTATCCGCGCCGTACGGCTGCTGGCAAGCAAAATGGCCGATGCGGTTCTGGAAGGCCGTCAGGGCCAGCAGACTGCAGAAGCGGAAGCTCCTGCGGAAGAAGCTCCGGCTGAAGCTGAATAATTATACGAACCGGTTTTTTAAACGGAAACCGACGTTAAAAAAGAACTGAAAAGGGAACCTGCAGAGGTTCCCTTTATTAAACTATAAAATCATTTGATGATAAAATACAGGAGGGTTAATTCTATGGCACAGATTACAGCTGCAATTGTAAAAGAACTGCGTGAACGTACCGGCGCAGGCATGATGGACTGCAAAAAAGCGCTGGTTGCTACGGAAGGCGATATGGAGAAGGCAATCGACTTCCTGCGTGAAAAGGGCCTTTCCCAGGCTGCTAAAAAAGCCGGCCGCGTAGCTGCGGAAGGTGCTGTTGTGGCACATGTTACCGAAGACGGAAAAGTTGGTGCAATCGTTGAAGTAAACTGCGAAACTGACTTTGTAGGTCAGAATGAGAATTTCCAGGCTTTGGCAAAATCCATTGCAGCGCTTATTGTAGAAACCAATCCGGCTGACGTGGAAACATTGCTTGCTTCTGAACTGGACGGAAAAGCCGTTAAGGACGTGGTAACCGAAGCGATTGCCAAAATCGGTGAAAACATTTCCGTTCGCCGTTTTGTACGTTTTGAAAGCGCGGAAGGAAAAGTTTACAGCTATATCCATGCCGGCGGAAAGATTGGCGTACTTGTGGACATGAAAGGCGGCGATTTGGAACTTGGGAAAGATATCGCAATGCAGGTAGCTGCTGCAAATCCCCAGTATCTGGACCGTACCGAAGTTCCTGCTTCCGAACTGGAACATGAAAAGGATATCCTGACAGAACAGGCCCGCAATGAAGGCAAACCGGAAAAGATTATTGAAAAGATGGTATTAGGCCGTATCAACAAATATTATAAAGATGTATGCCTGGTTGATCAGGAATTCATTAAGGACGGCGACCTGACCATCAGCAAACTGCTTAAATCCAAGAATGCCGAAGTTGCCCGTTTTGCACGGTTCCAGTTAGGTGAAGGCATTGAGAAAAAGCAGGAAAACTTTGCTGAAGAAGTTGCTGCTTTCATCAAAAAATAAACTGTCGCACTGAAAAGACTGCAGTCCCTGCAGTCTTTTTTTATGTATGAAAGAAATTTCTAAAATTCCCGGCTGTTTATTGTGTTCTGCTATTTTTCAAAAACGCAGGATGTGGTATAATGTTTAGAAGAATGCACTCCGGGAAACTTTTTTTGAAATGTGCAACAATTCTCCGGAAATATGTTCGCTTTTATTCTTTTCTATAATTTATACAATGAACAGGAGGATGACAGCGTGGCAGATGAGAAGAAGTACAAACGTATAGTTCTGAAGCTGAGTGGAGAAGCACTTGCTGGAGAAAAAGGGTTCGGTATTGATCCCAACGTGGTAAATTCTATTGCAAGGCAGATAAAAGAAGTGCTGGACTGCGGTCTGGAAATTGCCGTCGTAAACGGCGGGGGAAATATCTGGAGAGGACTTTCCGGCGCCAACAAAGGGATGGACAGAGCCACTGCGGATTATATGGGGATGCTGGCAACGGTAATCAACTCCCTGGCTTTACAGGATGCTCTGGAACAGATCGGTGTTCCTACAAGGGTCCAGACAGCTATAGAGATGCGTCAGATCGCAGAGCCTTATATCCGTCGCCGGGCGGTACGGCATCTTGAAAAGGAAAGAGTGGTCATCTTTGCCGCCGGAACCGGCAATCCGTATTTTTCAACGGATACTACGGCAGCCCTGCGGGCAGCGGAAATCGAAGCCGACGCCATACTGATGGGGAAAAATGGGGTAGACGGTGTATATGACGCCGATCCGGCAATCCATCCGGAAGCAAAGAAATTTGATTATCTGGACTATATTGACGTAATCAATAAACACCTGAGCGTTATGGATACTACTGCTATCAGCTTATGTATGGATAATAAGATCCCCATTGTTGTTTTTAATATCGAAACACAGGGAAATATTTTAAAAGCTGCGCTGGGAACGGTTACCGGCACAACGGTAGGAGGTAAATAATTATGGCTACAATTGAGGAAATGCTTGCATCCAATGAAGATAAAATGAAAAAGACGATTTCCTATCTGCGGGAAGATCTGGCCGGTCTGCGGGCCGGACGTGCCACTCCGGCTCTTCTTAACAAAATTATGGTAGATTATTATGGAACACCCACACCGGTGAACCAGGTAGCCAACGTTGCAGTCCCCGAACCGCGTATGATCGTGATCACCCCCTGGGAAAAAACCATGATCAAAGCTATATCCAAAGCAATTATGACCTCTGACCTGGGCCTTAACCCGAATACTGACGGCTCTGTGATTCGCCTTAATTTGCCGCAGCTTACGGAAGACCGCAGAAAAGAGCTGGTAAAAACTGCCCGCAAACGCACTGAAGAGGCCCGGGTCACTGTCCGCGGCCTGCGTCGTGATATTATCGAAGGCATTAAAAAGGCTGAAAAAGCAAAACAGGTTACAGAAGATGATTCCAAGGAAGGCCAGGAGAATGCCCAGAAGCTTACCGATAAGATGATGAAGGAAATCGATAAGGTAATCGAAGCCAAAGAAAAGGAAATCATGGAAGTGTAAAATGCCGGATGTAATGGCTTTGCCCTTAAACGACGCCGTAAAGATTTTGGCGGCTGCAGGCTGGGATTTTGAATTGGTTCGTATCTCTTCCAGGTACAGAGATAAAGAGACAGAAAACAGTTACATGGAAGAGTATGTTGTCAGACAGCGGAAGTTGTCTGATTATAAAGTGCTTTTAACTACAATGCTGAAGAGGAGAAAGGAGGTGCTCGAGCATGGCTTTCAAAATTGATACGGATGCTTGCGTAGGCTGTGGCACTTGTGCCGGCACTTGCCCCGTGGGCGCACCGAAAGAAGACGGTAACGGTAAATATCAGATTACCGCTGATGAATGCGTAGAATGCGGCGCATGTGCTGCAAACTGCCCTGTTAACGCTATTTCTCAGGAATAATTGACTGTATGACTCCCCTTTTGCCCAGCAGAAGGGGAGGCACATTTTTCTTTCAGGGAGAACCTATCCATGTTTAAAGGTTTGTTTCAAAGACCGGTCCGTTCCATGCCGTTAGCTGTAACATTAAAAACCGACGGTCTGGATATGACAAATATCCCAAAACATGTAGCTATTATTATGGACGGAAACGGACGATGGGCAAAGGCTCAGGGAAAAGCCCGGACCTATGGCCATAAAGCCGGTGCCGAAACTTTAAAAACTATTGTAAGGGCTGCTGATACTCTGGGTATCAAAGCCATTACGGCCTATGCATTTTCTACCGAGAACTGGAAGCGCCCGGTTACGGAAGTCCATTTCATTATGGAATTATTAAGCCGGTATCTTACCTCGGAAATCGAAGATTTTAAAGCGAACAACGTTCAGGTACGTTTTATGGGATCCAGAGAAGGCCTTCCTGCCATTGTTAACGAAAAAATGGATCACGCCATTGACGAAACGAAAAATGACACAGGTATCATCTTAAATCTCGCAATTAATTACGGGGGACAGGCCGAAATACTTCATGCGGTGAGATCCATTGCCCAGCAGGTAGCAAACGGGACCCTTAACGTAGAAGATATTGATGCTCCCGTATTTGAAAATAATTTATATTCCAAAGGGCTTCCGTCACCGGACCTGATGATCCGGACCGGCGGCGACCTGCGGGTAAGCAACTTTTTATTATGGCAGATCGCATATTCGGAAATCTGGACGACACCGGTATATTGGCCGGATTTTTCGCCGGACATGCTGATTGAAGCCATTAAAGTTTACCAAAGCCGCGAACGTCGCTTTGGCGGACTTGTACAAAAATAATTTTGAGGATGGGTAAGTTTTGTTTAAACGTATTTTAACTGCGATCGTGGGAATTCCGGCAGCTGTTTTTCTGGTCACAAAAGGCGGCCTTCTTTTTTCAGCAGCTGTTCTGATATTAGCTTTTGCCGCATGGCGGGAGTATGCCCGGATGACCGGGACAAAAGGGGTAAAGACCTATTATCTGACCTCGTTTTTGCCTTCCATGCTGCTGGTTGTTGCTGCCGGCACCGGAAAACAGGAATGGCTTCTCCCCATACTTGCTTTATCTGTTCCCTGCATCTTATCGGAAGGGCTGTTCCGTCATTGCAACTGCGATGAAACCAACTGGCCCCTGCACACATCCAACTCACTGGTCGCCCTTTTATATGTAGGCCTGTTATTTGCGCATATCTCATTGATGAGAACGTCAGCAGGTAACAGCCTTCCGTTTATGGGAATGGAATTTGAAAAGGGAGAATTATCCCTCTGGATGGTATTGTTAGGAACCTGGGCCAGCGATACCTTCGCTTATTTTTTTGGAATGGCCCTGGGAAAACATAAATTCTGTTCTGTCAGTCCGAAAAAATCAATGGAAGGCGCAGTAGCAGGATTCATTTTTGCAATGGCTGTAACCGGAGGAATTGCATTCTACGGACTTCGCACAGGTATTATACCGGCATTTGTGCTGGGATTGACCGTTGCTTTTTTTGCTCCTGTAGGAGATTTGGTAGAGTCTATTCTGAAGCGCTCATACGAAATAAAAGATTCAGGAAATTTCTTTCCGGGTCACGGCGGTGTATTAGACAGGTTTGACAGCCTGCTTTTTGCCGTCCCTGCCGTTTATTATGTGATGAAATTCCTGAACGTCTGAGAAATCCAAGTTATTTGTCTTAATGGAGTTTTTATGAAAAATATATCTGTCCTTGGCAGTACCGGGTCTATTGGCAAGCAGACTTTGGAAGTAGTCGCGGCAAATCCGGATGAATTGAGGGTACGCGTGTTGGCGGCCCACAAAAATTATGCCCTGCTGTCAGAACAAATCAAAACATTTGAACCGGATTTTGCGGTCCTTACAGATAAAGAAGCAGCAGCAGAATTACAGAAACAATATCACGGGAAAACAGAAATTCTAAGCGGCCAGGAAGGTTTGCTGGCTGCCGCTACTTATGAAAAAACAGATACCGTTTTAGGCGCCATGGTGGGATATGCCGGCTTGCGTCCGATTTTAGCAGCCATATCTGCCGGCAAGGATATAGCCCTGGCCAATAAAGAAACCCTTGTAGCTGCAGGTCATATTGTTATGAAAGCAGTGCATGACAATAATGTAAACCTGCTGCCTGTCGACAGCGAACACAGCGCGATTTTCCAGTCATTGCGGGGCGGTTACCATCCTTGTCTGACATTTACCAAAAAGGGAAGGGATGCAAGCGAAGTTAAACGGTTGATTCTTACAGCTTCCGGCGGTCCCTTCCGGGGAATGACCAAGGCAGAACTGGCACAGGTTACCCTTGCCCAATGTTTAAAACACCCGAACTGGAACATGGGGAAAAAAGTAACGATAGACAGTTCGACCCTGGCCAACAAAGGCCTTGAAGTTATGGAGGCCCACTGGCTGTTCAATATGCCTTATGAAAAAATTGATGTGGTCGTGCATCCCCAGAGCATCGTCCATTCGCTGGTAGAATTTGAAGACGGTGCTGTTTTGGCACAATTAGGCATACCTGACATGAGGCTTCCCATCCAATATGCTTTATCCTATCCGAAACGGTTTAACTGCAGCTTTGGCCAGCTTGATCTGGTCCAATGCGGCGCGCTGACCTTTGAAAAACCGGATACTGAAGCATTTCCTTTATTACAGATTGCCATCAACTGCGGCAAAGCCGGAGGCAGCCTGCCCTGCGCTTTTAATGCTGCCAATGAAGAATGCGTTACGGCTTTTATAGACGGAAAAATTTCTTACCCGGACATTCCTGCCATTGTGAAAGGGGTAATCGATTCCCATGCCCTGATTTCCGAACCGGATCTTGACGAAATTGAAGAAACCGACAAAGAAGTTCGGATAAGAACAAAAGAAATAATCAGTAATATCAGCAAACAATAGGAGAATTTGTTTTGTTAACGATTTTAGCTTGTATTTTTGTTTTTGGAATATTGGTAACAGTACATGAACTGGGACACTTTATCACTGCAAAGATGACCGGCATGAAGGTGGAGGAGTTTTCTATCGGATTCGGCCCGAAAATTTATCAGCAGCAGGACGGGGAGACCTTATATTCTCTTCGAATGATCCCCCTTGGCGGCTACAATAAAATTGCGGGCATGGATCCCGAAGACCCGGAAGACACTGAAAGAGGTTTTAATTCCAAACCGGTAGCTTCCCGTATGCTTGTAATCCTGGCAGGATCTCTCATGAATTTTGTGTTGCCGGTTTTGATTTTTTTCGGAATTTTTCTGGCATATGGGATGGAGATGCCGGAAGATAAACCCATACTTGGACAGGTGGTTGAAGGGTATCCGGCAGCCCAAAGCGGTCTGAAGGAAGGAGACCGGATTCTTTCAATTGACGGAAAACCGGTAAATAACTGGCTGGATATTCGCAACGCGATCGCCGCTGCCGGAATCAGGGAAGTCCCCTTCAAAGTGCAGCGCGGAAGCGATCAGCTGTCAATTTCCCTGAAACCGGACGTAAATCCGGAAACAGGCAAACCGTTCATCGGTGTAGTATCTTCCCTGAAAAAAGTACAGCTTTCTCCTTCACAGGCTGCTGTAGCTTCTGTAACCGCAACAAAGAACATTGTAAAAAATATGTATGCGTCTTTGTATCATATGGTGACCGGAAAGGTAAAAGCGGAACTTTCAGGTCCTGTAGGAGTAGCAAAAATGGCAGGACAGGTGGCCCACAAAGGATTTGATATGCTGCTTCAGTTCACTGCCATGCTGAGCCTGAACCTTGCCATCATCAATCTCTTGCCGCTTCCCGCATTGGATGGCGGACATTTCCTGATTTTACTGATTGAAGCAATCACAGGACAGAAATTAGGGAAAAAGGCGATGATGAATATTCAAAAAGTTGGTGTTGCAATGATCTTGGCAATTACGATTTTTGCTACATTTAAAGATTTGACACGGTAAGTTCTTTGTATGCTTTTTCTATGATAAATGACCAGGAAGGTGATTCCATGAAACGAAGGACGACACGTCTGATTCATATAGGGAATGTCCCCGTTGGCGGTTCAGCGCCGATTACCGTCCAGTCCATGACCAATACCAGGACCCAGGACGTTGAAGCAACATTGCGTCAAATCAACCGGCTGGCAGATGCCGGCTGCGATATCATCCGGTGTGCGGTACCGGACATGGCGGCGGCCAATGCATTGGAGGACATCGTCAACAACAGTCCGATTCCCGTCATAGCAGATATTCACTTTGATTACCGACTTGCATTACAGGCAATTGCTTCCGGTGTCCACGGACTACGGCTGAATCCGGGAAATATCGGGGGACCGGAAAAAGTAAAAGCGGTGGTGGAAGCGGCCAAGCCGAAAAATATTCCCATACGGATCGGTGTGAATGCCGGCTCCCTGCCTAAAGACCTGCTGGGAAAATATGAACATCCCACAGCGGAAGCTCTGGTGGAAGCGGCCTGGCGCCATATCCGTATTTTGGAAGATATGGATTACCGGAACATAAAAATATCCCTGAAATGCCATGACGTTCCTCTTACTCTTGAAGCCTACCGGTTGCTGGCTTCCCAGTGCGATTATCCGCTCCATGTAGGAATCACGGAGGCCGGTACGGTCAATTCCGGTATCATAAAATCCGCAGTTGGCATCGGCACGTTACTGGCTGAAGGAATTGGCGACACCATCAGGGTCTCACTTACGGGGGATCCTGCAAATGAAGTAAAGGTCGGTTATGAGATCCTGAAATCCCTGGGATTGCGCAACTACGGGCCTACGCTGATCAGCTGTCCCACCTGCGGCCGCACCAGTATTGACCTGGAAAAACTGGCACACACAGTGGAAGAAAAACTGGCAGGGATAAAAGAGCCTATTTCCGTTGCGGTTATGGGCTGCATTGTGAACGGCCCCGGCGAAGCCAGGGAAGCCGATGTGGGAATTGCAGGCGGAATAGGGGAAGGATTGGTTTTCCGAAAAGGGAAAGTGATTAAAAAGGTTCCCGAAGACTGCCTGGTAAATGAATTGTTTGAAGAAATCAATAAAATTTTAGATGAGAGGAAGAAACAGTAAA
>Ga0256404_1004912_pt1 | contig 24443 bp, 40 predicted proteins | sample RumenRJG_01DNA_FD_185990 | JGI IMG/M metagenome (GOLD analysis project Ga0256404, IMG submission 185990) | Bovine rumen microbial communities from Lethbridge, Alberta, Canada - RJG_01 | ecosystem: Host-associated > Mammals > Digestive system > Stomach > Rumen | place: Canada: Alberta | collected... | reverse complement strand
ATTGGAGGAGGCGTTCTCGCTAGGCATCCACTTCGCCAATAAGGAAACAGGACCGCCACGCTCCATGCTGAGCAGGTCCATGTCCAGCTGAGCGCCAATAATCCGCACCACAGCCTCATCAACAGCGGGATCCATCACCCCCAGCAAAGAGACAAGATCATCCCACCTGCCATAAAAAGGGATATTAGTCAGATTCGCCACGGCCGCCGGGACAGGCAAAACCCTGTAACACTCACGGAAAAGCCTGCGTTCCCCCAAACCCATCCTAATGTCACGGGCATAAAAAAGCCACCGGAGCGCCAGCAACGGATCATCATAAAACACCTCAAGGAAATAATCCCTAATCTCCTCAGCGCCCCAGGCCCTCATAGAAGAAGCCATGAAGTTGAAATCCACTATCAAAGACCCGGAGGTCGCGTGGCCGCGGGCCCCGTTCTCGGTTACTGATGTGTTCAATTCTTTTTTTAATTCATCTAACATAATAATGAAACCTCCAAGATGGCTCTGAAAAGTTTCCTGCTTTTTCATTACTGTTTGCTGTAGCCATCTTTGTGGGATTGTTTTGTCGTCAAGATTCGTTCAATCAAAATCTTTCAGTTATTTTAGTGTGTTTTTTGCTGTATGAATCTTTTGACACACATACTCTGTTTTTTATGGTATTTAAATGTTTCGTTTTTTCGTATGGGAAAAACGGGATGAAATTGTGAGAACACCACATTCATTGAGAGAAAGAGAAAGTCGATGTCCTTATTTTCACCCCCCCCTTATGGTTGGGTTGCGGTTCTTTTTTTGTTTTCGTTTATTGATTTTTTGGGGAAATTTTGTTGAATGTATGATACTTTTTCTGGCTCGTGTAATTTTAGGGTGTGGTGGTTGGTTGGGTTGGATTGGAAGGGTTTAGAAGTGTTTTCTTAATGTTATTCTTGTTTCGTATGGGAATAATGTTAAGGAAATTTTGAATTACTGAAATGACATGGTGAGTCTTAAAAATCCAATTATAATGTTATTAATGGTGATAATATGGACGCAGATTATATACAACAGATAATGGACGCTACAAAACGCATCGATAAGATGCTCAATGACGATTACGGATTTCAACATGTGGATGTCGATATCGATGGGGATTGGTATCCCCACCCTCATATCTATACCACCAAGGGGAAACAAACCCCTACTATGTGCTCAGTTACACTGGACGATTGTGTTAGGATAGATATATTTATCGGTTATGATGATGGGGTCATCATAGGCAACGCAGGCGATCACTTGTTCATCAATGACACATCCATACCAAAGGATGTGATTGTTAATATGATGTTCTATTATCCAGATCAGGGGTGGAAATAGATGTTGAAATGACATGGTGAGTCTTAAAAATCCAATAAAAACAAAAAAAGGTGAGAATATGTTCACAGAAAAGGAGATAAGATTCATTAAAAAATCTTCCACCTTTGTGATGGAAGATGAGGAGTTCATTGCTGAACTTCTCTATCGTTCTTTTAAATATAAGAACGAAGAGAGGCTCAGAAAGATGAATGAGCCAAAGATGAACCAAAGAGATGCTAATAAAATGGTGTCTAAGAGATACCAAAATATTAGCATGAAGAAAGGAGTTAAAAAATCCGCACTTTACTGCGGAAAAGTTAAATATTAACTCCTTATATAGGTGTCTTTGTCCTGGTTTCCACCTATAAGCAAGAACAAGAAACCTTGAGTAGTTGGACATATCCATCAAGGAGGTGACAAGATGGATGAGAAAAAGACCAAAGAAGCTTGGGATAAAACCCAAGACATTCTTTCCCTCAGAAGAGAGAAAGAAGAATATGAAAAGTCTTTTAAGATCACTGCAGAAGCTCGCAGACGCTTCTGTAGAGGTTTTTAAAGTAATAATGGGTTGTTTGACCTGGTTTCTCCCCATAAGCAAGAATAGAAACCTTGAAGCTGTTCAACTCATCCATGGTTGGCGTTGTAATGGTTCGATTCCATTAATGAGTTATCAAGTCCTATGAATTTTGTCATTATCATAGGCTGTGTGAGTCATGCATGCCAATAAACAAGGACAATCCCTGTCCAGCATGACAATAAAAAAAAGGAGGGATTCTGAATGACTATTAAAAACGAAATTGTAGAAATCATTGATGTAGAACCTATTGAAGAAGTTGCTGTAGAAGAAGTTGAACCATTAGTCACTTTTAAAGTGGCTAAAGCTCCAATACAAATCGGTGAGAATGTCTGCTGTACAGCAGACATTGGGGAACTGGCAATTTTACTGGGCTTAACAGCCCGACAAATGGTGAAATTATTGAACAAAGACCTCATTAGAGGTGTTTGTTGGAATAAAGAAGCAAATGCTGATATTAAAGAAATCAGTCATTACATGAGAGAATTTGAAGTATGTGGTTTTACCACATACACCACATCATAAATGTCGAATTGACATGGTGAGTCTTAAAAATCCGATAAAAAATAAAAAGGTGATAAATATGAAAAATAACCAACAACAAAGACAACAAAGGGCTTGGCAAAAAAGCCAAGAAACCCTTTCTCTCAGAAGAGAGAAAGAAGATTATTACAGATCTTTTAAAATCACTGCACAAGCTAGAAAACGCTTCTGTAGGGGTTTTTAAAAGAATAATGGGTTGTTTGACCTGGTTTCTCCCCATAAGCAAGAATAGAAACCTTGAAGCTGTCAACTGCCTGTTCTGGTGATCAGTCATGGTTCGATTCCATGATACAGGCTTTGACATGGTGAGTCTTAAAAATCCAATTATAACAATGAAGGTGAAACTATGGACGAAAAAATCATGATAAAGGGTGCTTATGGCACCGTGTACGAGGATGTAGAAGTCATTAATGGAGTTGTAAAAAACGACTTCACAGGCGAAGAATATGAAGTCGAGGCTAAAAGCCTCATAAAAACCGAAATTATCTCTGGAGATATTCCAGAAGTTGGAGATCTCTTTATGACTTCCTCAGGAGAGTTTGAAGTAGATGCTCTCCGAGGATGTTACGTAAGTTGTCCGCACGACTACTACGAATCTGTGGTAATTGGAAGATTTGTGGAATTTGAAGGGGATAATTACATTCCCGAAAAATCTACCAACGGAGGTGGATACCTCCACAAATGGTACGAAATTATAGATATAAAGTCTATAAATTACGTAGAATAAGGGAAATCGGCTTATGATTCGGCATGAGATGTGCCTGATGAAGCGTGTTAAAAAAGGTGAAAGCATGAAAGAAAAAGAGAAGATAAAAGAGGTGGAAGAAGTTTGCAATGAAGCTGCAAGCTTCATCCTATCTTTAGAAAAAGAGTTCTTCTTGGAGGAGATTGAGATGATTTATCTCCTTCTAGAAGAAATGCAAAGATCATTGCAAACACTGGACCCAGAACCAGTGAAAATTGCAATGAGAAGCATTCGCATTATCGGTGAGAACCTCGATTGGGCTCTCATCGAAGCCTACGAATGCTAATAAATAATGGGTTCTTTGACCTGGTTTCTCCCCATAAGCAAGAATAGAAACCTTGAGACTACTGATTGCCTGTTCTGGTGATTCGTCATGGTTCGATTCCATGATACAGGCTTTGACATGGTGAGTCTTAAAAATCCGAAAAAACAGAAAAAGGTGAAAAAATGATATTTAAAGGAAAATTTGGTATCACTTATGATGATACCGTTATGGAAGTACCTATTGAAATAAAAGGTATACAGTACCTTCTGGGTGTAGACCCAAGAAGTTTAATCGTAAAATACATTCCTGCAGAGGTACAGGAAGAATTGAATTACACTTGGAATCATATGTTGGCCCAACTAAAACGTACCCACGGGTATCAAGATGATCCTCGTGAGTACAATAAACCTTGCGACATTATGACATTGAAAAACATTATATTCCATCTTAACTGGAACAATTGGAACGATCGAATAGCATTTAGATTTAATGCTTTCGATGATGAAATTATGAATCTTGCCAATGTAAAATGGCAAGAAATAAAAGAGATGACAAAAGAAATCGAAAATAGTGGATACTTTGGAGAATACCCAAGTGTTGTGTTAAATGAAGAGGAAACCTCCTCAAAGTATTCACATGATGTAGCAAAATTGGAAGCAGACGGCTTCCATACCTACCATACACATGGTGGATATGGAGCAGGATGCTTCGCGGTAAGCGAAGAATACTTAGGTTTCTTTGTTGGAGAGATATCCGGTGAAGAAATCAACAAAGTATATGAATGGGTTTCTCAAATCCATTCAGATATGAAAGAATGGAAGAAAGAGAATGAACAATTAGGCATTGACACAGACCTAATTGAAAACACTCGTGGGCTAATTGCCCACGAAATAAGTATCATGGAAGATTCCTTCCACCCAATGTTCTTAAACACATTCGGTGAAGTTAGAATCTATATCGGAGGCTATGATGACCCATCATCATATGGGTCACACGAAAGTAGATACCTAAGTGTTGATTACATCAACGAAAGTTGGAATCAGCACATAATAACAGATGTCTGCCGTGGTGGAAACGGCAGAGGCTGTTTCAATGTATGGGAAGAGATGTATGGAATCTATTACGATTCTGAATATATGGGTATTGTATATAATACCCTAAGGAAATGGAAAAATATGGAAAGAGAATATTTCTCTTCCATAAAAACATTGAAAGTGGATTATTATGACCCACAAGAGGATGAAATTGTCATCCTCAAAAATGGGGTAATAAAATCATCAACTCAATATGGTGGCGAATGTGAATACATCACTGTCTTTGTAGAATTTGACAGGATGTCACGAAGTGGCAATCCTATCTACAAACGTATAGGTGATACACTCACCGCAGCCATTTGGAAAAGATGGGAAGTGGAAATGTTAGCAGAACAAATAGTTGTGAAAGAGTGAGACTGTCGAACTTGGGAGTTAATATTCTCCCTTATCAAAAATATAAAACAAAATTAAATGGTGATAATATGTAGTAGATTAATTATCAAAATGTTCCCTTGATGTCACAAATAAAAGATTGTGACATCAGGGGGTGAGTGGTTGAATGGGAGACGCGAAAAAATGGTGTGTGGTGTGGGTTTGGGCGAACGAATGGTTATGGTGAGTTTGAATGATGCATGATGACTGTTCGTATATGAAAAAAAGAAAAAAAAGAAAAAGGTGATAATATGAAAGTTGAGATTAAAATAATTTTAAATGCTGATGAGTATTTGGAATTAAAAAAAGAATGCGATAATGCAAGAGATTGCATTGTTGCTAATGGTAGAATTTCCGGAGTTAAAATAGATGGGCTTTTAGAAGCCTGTACCCCGGATAGAATCCTAGAAAGATTCAAAGAGTCATTTGAATCAGAAATGACTCTTGAAGATATAATCAGAGATTTGATCTACGAATCTCTGAGATAAAGGAGGAATTTGATGGATAAAGAGATAATTTATGTTGTATGTCCTAAATGTGGTAGAACATTCAAAAGTGAGGAAAACTTCTGCGATCAATGCGTAGGAGTTAAATTAAACAAATTCACTCGTCGTGAATTTGCAGAAAAATATAAGGAGTGTGAAAAGGTCGTCCTTGAAGCAGCTGACCTCATAACTTCATTAAAGAAGGATTTCATTTGTGAGGAACTTACAGACATAAGTTACCTTGTAAATGAAATGAGAGATTCTTTGAGAACTCTTAATCCAGATGGAGTAAGGGTTCTTATGAACAATCTCAAGATTATTGGTGAAAACCGTGATTTTGAGATAATGGAAAATGAATAAAATTGTTGAACTATCGACCTGGAGGATGTCGTTAAAAGCCTCAAAAAAAACAAAAAATGAGGTAGAGATAATGACTAGTAAAAAAGTTGCAGTTATTAAATTTAATGGAGTCGAAGAAGCAGTTGAACAGAGAGCCGCAAACAAAGCGGCTGAGAAAGCACGCAAAGTGCTTGAAAAAGTCAGAGGAAATATGCCGTACTACACCGGCATGGGATTTGAAGCTGAAATTAATGAATTTGAAAAAGCTGGATTAACCAGCTGGATCAACTCTTTGATCAAAGAAATGGAGGAATACTTATGATATTCCTCCCAAGACCGGAGACAATGAGTCTGATCGGGCTCGTCTTCGGAGGATTGATACTGTTAATTGGAGACAATCCAATGCTTTGGACTGGATTGTTCCTATGCACCTTGATGATGGTGTTAGGCTTTTGCCTAATCACCGTCCCCAAAGGAGGTGAATAAGATGGATTTTGAAACCTTTATAAAAGTTGATGAAATCGTTAAGCACTATACAGGTGCTTATGCGATTAATGGCGGATCATTAATCTGCCATATAGATGACGAGGAGAAGGAGCTTCTCCTTAATGACTTAGATCTTAATGGGATTTATTTTTCCCATGAATACGAAGAAGGCCGCCTTGAAGTAACCTTCAAATAACCGTCGAACACGACCTGGAGGATGTCGCTAAAAGCCTCAAAAAAAAATAAAAAAGAGGTATTAACATGATAGAGATAAAAAATTCAAAAAAGGAAACAGTATTAGAAACATTTTCAGGTTATATCCACGAAGCGGTATTCGACCAGATTGTAGATATGATTTACAATGATGACGACCCTTATAGTGGTATGTCACCAAACGAAGAATATCTGCTTGACAAACAGGATATTGATTATTGCATCAGAGTATGCAAGTGTATAATTAAGGACGAAGATTTCGAAGATAATGAAGAGGCTATAAAAATTATAAACACCTTAGAAAATATAGGTGATGAATGTTATATTAAATGGGTCCGATGATGAATAAAATAAGATGAACTATTCGACCTGGAGGATGTCGCTAAAAGCCTCAAAAGAAAACAAAAAATGGTGATATTATGAAGTATGTTGAAAAAATTAAAAATCAGGAAATGAGGTCCAAAGATGTTATCTTTGAACCAAAGTATATCAAAGTGAACAATGTTGTTGTGAAAAGCGATGTGGTCAACTTAAGTCGTTATGAAGGAGAAGTTGCAGGGCTTATTCACCCTGTGAGTTCTGCAAATGATAAATGCAGTGCTTATATAAATATCCTAAATATTCAGGAAGAAATTGAGGAATTAAGAGTCAAGACTATCAAAGAAGACACTCATCAAAACATCACAAAAGATGTGATGGAAAACGATATTGTTCTCCTGAAAAAAGGAAGACACAATAATGTAATAGTGAATGAAGATTCTCCTGATAGAGTTTTTATGAATGATGTAAGGGAAATCAGAAAGATCACAAAAGATGTATTTATCTTTGTGCAACATGATTACCCTGATCGTCCAAAATCCGAAGCGATTATCGCAAATGTAAGAGATGTGAAAATCGAATTGGTATATTGGAAACCAGCTGGTTTCGATTGGGAATAAGATTGTTAAATGCGACCTGGAGGATGTCGTTAAAAGCCTCAAAAAAATATAAAAGGTGATATATATGGAAATGAAATGGAGTAATGATATATATGATATGTTTGATATTGAAGAAGAAGCTGATTGTGACAGTTTATATGAGATAATATGGGAAAACTTTGACAACATCTTCCCTCAAAATGAATACAAATATGCCGGCCATTGTGTGGATTCATACAGAAAGTATGGATTTGGTCCCAACAACACAGATCGCTGGACCAACTTCTATAAAAATATCAAAGAATTAGTAATAGATTTTGGCGAAAAAGCTGATGCGGTGAAGCTGTATAAGGGAATGAGAAACAGACTCATTATGAAGGTATTTCACCACGATGGAGTGGAAACACTTGAAATAGTGAGATTAAATAAAAAGGGAGAAGAAAGACTCCCATTATATTACGACGAATTTGACATGTTCGATAATACAAAAGAAGGAAACATAAAAAATTATATCAGGGTTTCCTGTTGGAACGATTTCAAAGAGGAATAAAAATGATATTAAAAATAAAGGCAAATGAAAAAACATACGCTATTGAAGTATATGAGAATAATGAGAATGGAGAAATTACAGTAATGGATTCATATGATCCTGATGCACAATACAAAACCATTGATGAAAAAAATATCATCAATGATGGTTCATTTGATGATATATTAGGTACAAATGAGCAAATGATTACAATCATATTGCCAAAAAGTAACTAAAGTTGTTGAATATGACCTGGAGGATGTCATTAAAAGCCTCAAAAAAAAATAAAAATGGTGAAAAAATGGTATCAAGAGAAAGTATCTTTGAGGATACATTAGGAATAATTAAAAGAAGAAGAAAAATTGTAAAGGAATTAGAAGAAGCTCGAAAAGCTTATAGGAAATTCAAACGAGCTAAAGAACATAGAGAAGCGGAAATGCGAATTGAGATTGCAAGAATGACTTCCCAGGAAACCGAGGAAACATTTGGCATTGCTAAAATGACAGACGCCAAAACAAAATCACTCATAAAAGAAGACCAAAAATACACAAACAAAGAAACAGGTGAAGATAAAAAAAATGAGGAAATTTTTGAGCTCGAACAAGAGCTTATCATGATTGACATGGAATTTGAATTAATCAGTAAAGCGATTGACAAATTATAACAGTTGACCGTGACCTGGAGGACGTCGTTAAAAGCCTCAACAAAAAAACAAAAAAATATGGTGATAAATATGGAAAAACAAAAAGAAAACTCAGAGAAAGAATTATATACTTATGGTGTATATTTAGAAGAAAATTACAGTTTCTGTGTTGTAAGCTATGCAATCTTCACACATGAAAGGGGGTTCTCCCAAAAAGAATTTTCACAAATGTATGACAAAGCTCGTGAAGCATGTAAAAATGAGTGGGGTAATGAATACCCAACCTTACCAAGTGTTTGGCAAAAAATGCATGACATGTACGGTTTCGATTTATACATGCCAGATGTGTGTTTCTTAATCGAAGATGAGGATATTAAGAATCTTCAAATACCAACTCTTAAAAATCTCATCGTAGATGATAATGAAGAGTATAAAAAAGCAAAAACCGTGAAAAAAATCATCAAGGCAATTGATGACTGCCCCGGAGATGAATATCTAATAACAATGCTTTGTTGTTATTATGAACAATTCTGTTTCGCAAATAAAGTGAAAGACTTCAAATACAACATCACAAACAAATTTGACATAATAGGCATCATCAGCAACCTTGGATTAACAGCATTCAAGGTCCAAACAGATGTAGAGTTCTGTAAAGAACTTAAAGAAATTCTGCAAAGTTATTGTGATTGCGGAGGCGACTTGGACTTACTGATTGAGTCATTTGAGAATCTTCCGGAACTCATAAATAGATAGTTGAACGCGACCTGGAGGATGTCGTTAAAAGCCTCAACAAAAAACAAAAAATGGTGATAAATATGGAAGACTACGAAAGATTGAATCAATTATGCGAAGACTTCGGTGCTGAGAATGATGTAAGATGTTACGTCGAAACATCCGCCTTCCCAACACCGGTGGTACTCATCGAATTTGATTACGACAACCGAGAAAAGAAAGAACCAATTAAACAAATGCTGTGGGATGCAAATCTCCACATTAGCGAAGACAACGCAGGGGATATCCATGTGGATATTCCTGAAGAATTTGAAGAATATCTGATAGAAGAAGGATACACAGAATAAGATGTTGAAATGACATGGTGAGTCTTAAAAATCCAAATAAAAAACATTAAGTGATAATATGGTTAAAATAATTGATCATGATAAAAAAAACACTGCTATATTGATATGTGAAAAACTTGAAAGAAACAATTACATTCAGAAATTCGAAATTAATGAAAAAAAATGGAAAATCTATTTATGGGTCAACCATTGGGAGGTACAAATTGAAGAACTAATTGAACTTTTCAATCAAAAAAACATCGAAACAAGAAAACCTTCTGTAGACCGTACAGGATACAGTCTAATTCTTGATATAGGAAAGGAGAATAAAATAAGCCTTAAAGATTGTTTTATTATTTAAAAATAATGGTAAAAACCTGGTGATAATATGGAGAACAACGAATTAATGAAGGATGTCATTGAAATGATGACTGATGGAAACATTGAGAAATCTTTGTTCGACTCAGGTCGAATATATGGATATAATTATGAAAGAAGCATCAACTTGAAAGACCAGTATATCATTTTGTATGATAATGGAGAAGAAACCATTGATGCGGATGATATTTATGTGAATCTCGCGGTTCTGATTTTGAATAATCTGGAGCTGCCTGATGAAGAAGAATTAGAGAAGTTCTATGAATTAGGTGTTGAAGATTACATTAAGGGGAGAATGACAGAAGAAGGAATAAGAGATATAGACCTCATTGAAGGATACACATACAATGGAGACAATGATTTGGATAGAGATTTCCTATTCAAAGGATATCCTGGATACAATGGATTCATTATCATAAGAACACACAATGGATGTGACGCAAGAGCGGGATTCAGCGCTCCGCATTTATATGAAGGGGATGTTGAATCATTCCTCTGTGGAACTTCAATAAGTGTTGAGAATGATATAGAATGGTGGGAAAAACTATTTAATAGAAAAATCTCCGTAAACAAATAACCGTATTCGGTTGTTTGTTCGTTTGTTGATTTTAGAGATGAATTTTTCTCGACCTGGAGGAAGTCGCTAAAAGCCTCAAAAAAACATAAAAGGTGATAATATGAAAATAGAAGAATTTTTAGCAAAAGCAGATAAAGTAAAGGAAATAAATGTTGTCGACCATTTTGACAATGGCATGATATATAGTGTCTGGGCAACAAGCCAGCATGAGAATGTCAAGAATCATGCACAAGGCATAATCGAGAAGATTGTTCCGACCATTGAAGAGTGTTATCATATTAGATACGCAGATAACTTATATATGGTTAATAAGGAAGTAGTGGATAATGTTGTTCAAGTCATTGAAAATTCAACAGATTATGCGGAGATGCGAGAAAACCTATTGGATTTTGAAGATATGTTAAGATGCGGTATTTATACAACCAAAGAAGATAACAAAATAGTTAATGTTTATCTTTCTTGGACAAATTGGAACTCAACATGTGCCTTGAGAAATGTATTAAAACGAGAGTTAAAAAAACATGATATAAAGATACTTCTTTCATATGATTTTACTCTTTATATAAAATCAGAAGATTGCGACGACAAAGAACGTTGCAAACTCTTCTGTGAAGAACAAACAAGAATGCGTAAAATGGATCGCATCTTTGGATTAGACTGATGAATTTCTCTCGACCTGGAGGATGTCGCTAAAAGCCTCAAAAAAAACATTAGGTGATAAAATGAAGTTTGAAACATTAGAAAAATTTGTAGAAAATCTCAAACCATCTGGTATTGAGATCTTTGTAAGTGAATTGGTCGCTGAAGATATGAAAAACATCATCCTGATGAATATTAGGAAGTGTCATACATACAAAAGCAAATCAACAAGAAGCTCATTGGTCAATGAAATACGTAGTCATTTAAGTGACTACTATAACATTGAAATAAATGAAGAAATTGAATTAGACGGAGAAAAATACTAAGGTGATATAATGATAATCACAAAAGAATGTAAAATTATAAATAAAATACAATTATTAATAAACCTTGTCAGAGCCGAAGAGGCTTTAGCAACACTTATAGAACAAGAATACGATTTTGAAGAAGAAAGTAAAAAAACTATCGAAGCTTTGGAATGTCAGGGAATTAAATGCGAATTGAGTTATAATAACTGCGGATATACAGATACAGAAGAAAGTATATTTGATGAACTGGGGTGCTTAATTAATGAGATAGCAGAAGAAATAAAAAACAATGACTTAGAAATACACTACAATATTGAATATGGTATATAAAAGGTGATAAAATGGTAGATGCAAAATGCCCAAGATGCGGAAGTAAATTAGAAGAAGAGACAGAAATAACAGATTATAAATATTTCTGTCCTGAGTGTGATGAAAATTTTTACGAATTTGAGTTAGCATTCTCCCTTGGTAAAAATGCAAACAATAAAAAACAAATTGAGGTAGATATTATGGTAGAAGACATGAATAAAATGGAATTTTATGAATTCCTTAAACATTTAGAAACAGAAATCGATAAAAACTGTGGCCCATTAGATTGGATTGACCTTACTCCGAATTACGCTGAACGTAGTATCAGCTGGACATGGACTAATACTTATCTTGATCAAACAGACGAACAGTTCTTCACTCAATGTAGGAAAATACGCGACTTTATTATCAAAAAAGATGACACATATCGCGCAGAAATGATATGCTACGAATCAGAAAAAATAGATGGCACAGACATTAGTGCCGAAGTAACCATCAACGCACGTTTTGATGGTGCAGAATTACACGAAGATCAATAGGAGTGGTTTAAATGAGTTATGGAATAACCATTGAAAAAGAGGAATATGCAATCACAGTCTTGGATTACAGTCAGAGGAAGGAATTCTATGATTTCTTCTCACAATTCGGTGAAATAGAAGACTGTAAAAGATACATTTATCCTTATGAAGTGATTAAGGACCTGATTGAATTTTTAAGGCAGCATTCAGAAGATTCCCGAATAAGGTTTTTAATTGAATGTCTTGAAGAGGAGATTGAAGAGGGAGAGAATTATATGGTTTACTTCTCATAAATGAGGTGAAAAAATGAAAATGAAAATAACAAAAAACAAAAAAGAGTGATATCATGACAGAATATAAAACCTGGGGGAACAATGAGTTCCATAACCCAAAATTATGTGAGAAATGTGAATACGGAACATGCGGTGTGTGCGACAACGGACCAAGGGACTCTGAATACAAAAGAGCAATCGCTGAACGGAACATTAAAGATTATGAATACCGTAGAGCCCATTGCATGGATTGGAATGGATTAGAATAATTGTAACCAAACGAATGCGTATTTGTTGTCGTGTTCGTTTGTTGATTTTTGTACGAATTTTATTTCGACCTGGAGGATGTCGCTAAAAGCCTCAAAAATATAAAAAGGTGAAAATATGACAAAAGATAAAATAATAAAAATTTGTGAAATATTAGATAATATGATTAATGATGATCTTGCTATTGAATATCATCATTATCGAGATAAAATCATTATTGATACCAATACAATGGGAACAAAAGGTAAAAAAAGAATAGATATGAGAGAATTAACAAATAAGCTTACCAAATACGTAGAAAATGAAGATATCTATGTTGAATACCGTGGTTATTATGGAATTTGGATTGTATATGATCAAGATAAAAAATTCAAGGATTATTTTAAAAAATATCCTATAAAAAGTTCAAAATACAAACCAATATTTTGCAAAGAACAAAAAATCGAAGTAGATAATGACAAAATTTTTTGTATTGATAAAATTAGCTATAATAATGGATATGTTAATAAAGAAAAATATGAAGTCGATCCAACACTATATAATGCATATATGATATTACAAGAATTAAAAAATGATAGTTATCTGGATTTAGCGAATTTCGACAGAAATTGGCAAAACAACAAACAACCATATTTAATAGCAAAAACCAATAATTCAAAAAATTATTTAAATATTTATTGGTTACAAAACAAATTTGAAGATATGAATTTATTTACTACAATAACAGAACATAAAGGGTTAATCATCCGTCATACAAACAAACACGTATTAGACAAATACTTTTAGAATATGATGAACTTGAAAATTAGCAGTTGAATGTTTCGACCTGGAGGATGTCGCTAAAAGCCTCAAAAAAAAATAAAAAATGAGGTAAAAAAATGAAAATGACAAAAAACAGTATCAAAGAAATCGAAAATGTGAACTCAACCATTCAACTTATCAAAGAAACATGCCCGTTTCCCCTTGATGACTCTTGGAAAATCTCAGATGGAATAAAGAATGGAAAGAAATTTGAAATTGATGGTCCACTTTATCCTCATGAGTTGGATGTTTTTGAAGATTTCGAGACCGATAAAATCACTCTTGGATTAAGCATATCAACATGTTCAAGAATGAACTGTAAAGGTGATTATGTTAGATACCCAAAAGAATACGAAATGGGTAAGGCATGTGTGTTAGAAGAAGTATTACTGGAAAACTTAAGAGAATTAAAACCGCAGTTGAAATACTTCACCATTGATATTGATGACTACGGCTTAGAAGACGACGGAGATAATGGATGGGAACATTGGATGGGTTTTGTATTAATTCCAATCCAATCAGCTTTTGAAGCAGAGGAAAACCAAAAAAGACATGAATTACATGTCAGAATTTGTGATGTTGTAGAAAATATGTTACTCACAGAAGAAAACATTAGAAAGTTATTAAAATTCGATAATGAGATATCAGGACGTGATCGAATTGCGAAAATATCAGACAATAAAATCTATAATTATGGAAAACTTGAATGTGGATATGTGGATGATACAATACCTCAATCAATGAGCTTTGCAGAATATCTTAACCATTTCTATGCAAGTTCAAGTTGGGGTATTGAGGGATATGGTTATGATGAAAAAGATGCTGATACATTATCAAGAGAATTTGATAATTTAGAACTGAAATGTAAAAGTGAAATTGAAACACTTAATAAAGAAGATTTAGTAAATAAATTATTAGATGCAGCTGATATAGAGAGAATGGAAAAAGAAAGCTGGATTGGGCCTGATAAATCATTTAAAGAGAATAGTGGTCATTTTAATGACGTATTCCTTGCGACTATTTGGGAAGATGATATAAATAATTTCTGGCATGCTATAGTAAATGAAGCAACCAAGAGATACCTGAACTCTGTGTCAATGAAAAAAGAAGAAGAAACAAAAGAGGTTATAATAGATAAAATCGTGGAATTATGTGAAGAAGATACTACTTGGGATGTGGTTGAGAAAGTATGTGAATGGTTAGTAGAGAACAGCAAACATATCCGCCAACATTTCTTAGATGTTGGCGATGTTCAGGTATGTGTGAATGGACAAATAAAAAGAACAGGAGGTATTTTCCTATATTCTGAGACAGACGCCGATGACACTATTATCGACTTAAACACCTGGGCTTATTATGAAAAGAAAGGTCAAGGAGATAACTTCTCAAAAGAAGAACTTAAAGAATTATATGAAAAATTACAAGACAATGAATAACGGTTAAATTATTCGACCTGGAGGAAGTCGCTAAAAGCCTCAAAAAAAACATTAGGTGATAAAATGAGCAAAAATGGAATATTAATGGAAACAAAATATGAAACCGAAAACGGTTCAGTAAAAGTGAAAGTATTGGATGTAGAAGAAATCGAGGAATATGGTGATGCAGAGGCTGTAATCATATTTGATGTGTATGGTGAGAAAATACTATCAACACTCTTAAGAGAATACACACAGAATGATGACATTTTCAAGGATATCATCAAATTTGAGGAGTTCGCAGAAAATGAAATCAACATTTATTATCCTACTGAAGTAATTGAGTTTTTAATTTACGACATTGAAAAACAGACTGAACAGATGAATCTTGCGGAGTTTGTAGCATTCATTTTCGAAGAGCTATTCAATTTTGATGAAGAATGCCTGACAGATATAGGGTTTTAGGCGTATCTGTTTGTTTGTTCGTTTATGAGATTTTGTACGAATTTTGTTTCGACCTGGAGGAAGTCGCTAAAAGCCTCAAAAAAAACAAAAAATGGTGATTTAAATGATGAAAAAAGAAGAATTGAAAGAATTGTTTGATGAATATTTTAGCGACTATGACCCAGAAGGACTGCATACTCTCAAGTCTTGGTCTTTTAATGTGCCTTTTCAAGAAAACACATATATCTACTTTGAGCTGCAGCATCATGATGACGATCCAGACCGCATCTTTAACTATACCTGGATCAAGGTCAGAAATGGCAAGGTAGTGAGGGATGAGGCTGATGGAGAACTTACAATCTGGCAAGTGCTCAGAAGATTCAACGAAATACGCAGACTGAAAGTTTTCATGCAGGATATAGGGGAAGGAATATGTCTCTTCGATGAGATAGGCGTTGAGGATTATGATTGCATAAATTGTGGATATTGCGAGGAAGATGATTAAAATAAAGACTGTCGAACTATTGGGAGTTAATATTCTCCCTCATCAAAAATATAAAACAAAAAAAATAAAGGTGATAATATGGAAAAAACAAGATATATTTCAAAAATAGATATAGGACGCATTCTTGCAGAAATGTTACATGAACGTAATATCAACAATAACGAATCTGCAGATAACATCTTTGGTCTTATGGAAGAGATACCTGTGGATGATGGACGTTACTTATGTAACTTTTCTGAAAGCAATCAGAAAATTCTAAATAAGTATATGTATGTACTTGATGCTCCTTTAGATTGGGAAGGTTTCCTATACGATATGGGACCATTTCCATTCGATACAAAAGGATATCATACAGATAAATGTAGAATTATCGCCGCCGCAATCAATGATATTGGCATCTTTTCAGCGAATGAAAACACCGCAGATGTCATGTTTGATGCGTTGCATGAACATGTAGATTATGAAATAGATGAATACATATATAATCTTGATGATGCGGAACAATATGACCAATGTGTGCAAGATTGGGTTAATGCGTTTAAGATGATTATCTCATCCATTCTCTTATTTGATGAAGAATCTGTGATTATGAATTTTAAAGATCAGCTTGCAAAATGCAATAATAATATAGATAAAATGATTGAGAATATGGAGAATGAATATAGTATATGTCCACTTGTTAAATTAGATGATGATATGTATTTATTCTTCCCATCACATTATGATATTTAAAGGTGATAAAATGACAAAAGGTGGAATTATTAATAAGAAGGATTATTTAGAACATGATGGAAAAGATACTTTTCTTTTCTTCACTCTTAATGAAGATGAGAATTTCATATATTTTGAACCGCCAGTTGGTGGTTTTGAAGGAATGGATCCTTTAATATTAGGGCAAATGTTAAAGGTGATTGATGAAAACCGTATAAGGTTAATTGTCGAACTAACCAAGGATGATAAAGAAAAAGAGATAACTGTTGGTGACTTTGTCATCAACACTATCTATGATTTATTTGAAAGTTGTCTTGGTGAGAATACTGTAAAAATCGAATGGTGATAATATGGAAAAAACAGTAATAGAACTATTTGCAGGAGTCGGTGGATTCCGCTGTGGATTAAACAATGTTAAATTAGAAAATAATAAAGTCATTGAAGATGATGTTTGGAATTTTGTCTGGGTGAATCAATGGGAACCGAGCACAAAAACCCAGGCGGCTTATGATTGTTATGTAGAACGATTCGGAGAAAGTGAAAACCATGTGAATAAGGATATTAGTCTTATCAATAAGACAAATATCCCAAACCACACCCTTTTAGTTGGAGGCTTCCCATGTCAGGATTATTCAGTTGCTCGTTCATTATTAAATGAAAAAGGAATTGAAGGCAAGAAAGGAGTTCTCTGGTGGCAGATTGCTGAAGTTCTGGAAAAGAAGCAACCGCCATTTGTGTTGCTTGAGAATGTGGATAGACTGCTTAAATCCCCATCGTTTCAAAGAGGCAGAGACTTTGGAATAATCCTTAAAACATTATGGGATAATGGTTATGGGGTGGAATGGAGAGTTATCAATGCTGCTGAGTATGGATTCCCACAGAAAAGAAGAAGAGTATTCATCTTCGCATATCACGAATCAACAAAATACTATCAGGAAATAAGCCAAAAAAATGCAGAAGAGATAATCTATCATGATGGAGTATTCGCTTCCTGCTTCCCAGTAAAGACAAATGAATCTGAACCTGTGAGAGATCATAACAGCATAAAAGGCTTTAAAGACTTAGTTGATCTCAGTGACCGTTTCATTTTCCAATTCCTGAATTCAGGATTCATGCATAAAGGTAATATATATACATTTAAGACAGAACCTGATTGTGATGAGATTACTACATTAGGAGATATTATAGAGAAAGGTGTAGTTAATGAAAAATATTTCCTGACAGATGAAAAGTTAGAGAGAATGAAATACCTGAAAGGTAGTAAGAAGATAGAGAGAACAAAACCTAATGGTGAAAAGTATTTCTTCAGAGAAGGTAATGTAGCATTTCCTGATTATCTGAACAGGCCTGCTCGAACAATGCTTACAAGTGAGTCAACTATGAATAGAAGTACTCATATCATAAAAGATGTACAGACAGGTCAGTTAAGAACCCTTACTCCTATTGAGGCTGAAAGAATCCAAATGTTTCCAGATGATTGGACAAATGTGAATGCTCCATCAATGACCGAAAGAAGAAGATACTTCATGATGGGTAATGCCTTAGTAGTTGGAATTGTTAGAAAATTAGGAGAACGTATCAGTAAAATTATTGACGAAGAATAGGTGATAATATGAATATTGAAGGGATAGATGTAGATATAAGAGTGAGAAATAACAAACGAATGAGAAGCTTTAAGATCGGAACAGACAAAAGACGCATGCAGGTGTATGCGTCTGTTCCATCATGGGTGGAAATGGATTATGTCGAAACCTTATTGAAAGAGAATGTTGACACACTAAGAGAGATGCAAGAAGAAATCGATCAAAGCAAAAAAGAGATTGATTTCTCTTCAATGTATCTTTTTGGAAAAAAATATAATATTGAACATAAGGATGGTAAGACAAAGATTGGAGAGATTAACAACAACACCATAATATTATATGGTGATATGATGGAATCAGCTGCAAGATTAGGAAGAAGTATATTCAAAAAGGAACTTCCGAGAATGATGGATGAATGTGTTCAAGTTACAGGAAGAGCTCCTAAGGAATTCCGAATCAAAAGAATGAAAACCAAATGGGGAACATGCAATGTAGTGCATGAAAGAATCTGGATCAACCTTGTGTTGGTTCAGATGCCTGAGGAAATCATCAAGGAGGTGATTACCCATGAATTAACACACTTATATGTTCCTAACCATGGGGGAGAGTTCAAAAAATTAATGGATGACTTTTATCCGGGATGGGATAAGATTGAAAAGGCAAACATGGAATACAATAAATATGGAGGAATGATAAGGTGATGTTCGATGAATACACAAAGAATCAGATAGTTAATGGGAATAAAACAGTAACCAGGAGAATGAATAGAACAGGACGCAGACCGGCGATTCCTGGAAAACGTCACAAGATTAAAATCGATCGTACCCCTGAGGTATATGGCGAAATCCTGATCAAGGATTGTCGCCTTGAACCTTTATCAGAGTTAACTGATGAAGAAGGAAGAAAGGAAGGATTCAAAGATAAAGAAGATTATTTGAAATATTTTAGAATCCTGAATGGTGATGTATCATTAGATACATTAGTCTGGAGAGTTGAATTTGAATTAATAGAGGATGATACAATGAAAATGAAACAAGGATATTTAATAAACGAATTGCATAATGAATTTTTAGGAAGTAATTACACTATCGGAATAGAGTGTGACTATGAAATAAAGGACGGAAAAATCAGGTTCAGTAAAGAACCACAGATTTACTTTAAACAACAAGGAATATTTATGTATTTAAATGATGCTGTATTATTCTACAAAGGTGGAGAAGACTTGGAGAAGTTCAAAAAGCATTTGAAGAGAATACAGGAAGATGAAGAATACAATAAGAAAATATGTAAATATTTCATGAAAATGGCTGAGAAAGACTACCCTGAAGACATATACGAAGGATTATACTACGAATTTAATGAATACTAAATAAAAAATGGAGATGATATTATGGTAAAAAGAACTGCAAGAAAATTAATCATGGAAAACGTAATCGCTGACAAATTATACACTCTTGAAGAAATGTGCAACATTGACATTGAATGTTTAGACACAATGGTTCCGGTCTACAAGAATGGTAAAAACAACAACAGCAAAAGCAAGTTGTATGAAATAAGCGGACAAGCCTTGTTTGTAAAAGCAATCAAAGGTGAATGTAACTATGATGAACTAAAGACTATCCATAATCAGGATAGTATTGTGAATGATGTGATTAGAATGATCACATCAGAAACAACATCATACTTGTCAAACATCGACAAGAACATCATCAACAGGAGATTGTTCACAAGAGGAAGTCCGACCAAGATCAGTAGTGAAACCACCAGGAAGATGACCAAATTGACCCAAAGAGAATACAAGACCTTTATGGAGTGCGTTGAAAATGGAGAGTTCAGAGATAAGAACAATCCAATCATCTACTATAATGCAGCAGGTGAGAAGAAGTCAAGTGCTGATCTGAAAGTCACCTGGGTTCTTGTTCCAAAAGATTACAAACTCGGTGATGACTGGTTTGGAGTCAGCGCATATGAGAAAAAATACTTTGATGAACATGGAAAGTTCCCATTGATTGGAGACGATCAGAATTCCAAGCTTGGAAAGAAATGGTTCTACCTGGCATTTGAATTGGCTTGGATGTGTTCAGGTCAAAGATATGGATTGTGTCAATGCCCTGATGTCTGTTATGCTAAGCATATGGAAACTACTTACAAGAATGTAAGAGACAGAGTGATGAAGAGAATGAATGCCTGGGCTACTCATACAACACAGGAGAAGATTGATTTCTTCTATAAGAAGATAATGTATGATAGAAATGGTATGAGATTCTGTGACACAGGAGATGTTCCTGATCAGGAAACTCTTGAAGAAATCTTTGAGATCGTGAATGGCATTGTGAAGAAGATGAAAGATAAAGGAATGTCTGATAAGGACATTGATGGAAGATTCTACATCTACTCCGCAAGATACGATCTCGATTGGAGTAACAAGCCTTACTGGTTAGTACTCAACGCTTCCAATGAGAAGCTGTACAGGAAAGTTGAAGATGCTAATTGGTTCAGAGCGATTGAATCATTTGAAATGATTGAGAAAGAATATGAAGATCTTCCTGAAGAATATGATATTGAAACTCTTCATATCTGCAACTGCAACTGCAAATGTTGTGATTACTGTTCAATATGCAGAGGACAAATCGTATGGGAGATTATCGGATAGACATGGTGAGTCTTAAAAATCCATAAAAAAATAAAAAGGTGATAATATGGTTAGTTATGAAAATGAGAAAAAAGGTAGAATCCCATTGATAAGAGATCTGATGAATGTTCTGGGTTGCATGAGAATGTACATGGTCAGAAGTCCGGAGAAACCTAATCGTCAGGTCATTGGACGAGATGAAAACGGTGATGAGTTCTGGCTTCCTCACAATGATGCTCTTCAGCATATCTACAATGATTTCCATGGAAACCTTTTGGAAATCACAAATGTTGGAGGCAAGCTGGAGGATGGGAAGAAGAATTACACCTTCAAGGTTGTTGTCCTTGAAAGAGTTGAAGACGACTCAAACATCCTTCATGTGATGGTGGATGAAGATGGAATCGGATTTGCTGAAAAAGGCATTAAGGTTTCAATCAAAACCCTGAGAGGGCTTGCTTCTCAGTCTCCTGATGAGGCTGAGAAAGAGATGTATTATGGTCTGATTGGAAAGGTCGAATTCATTTCCCAGCAATATGAAGGTGTCTCATATTGGGAGATGAGTGATGGTGATGTCTTCAGACCAAGCAGCCGAGTATCCTTTGAAAAGGGATTGATTAATGAAGATGTTGACATTGGAGGTGTGTTTTACTACGACAATAATGGCAGAAAGGACGGGGAGGTGGCATTATGACTGGCAAGGAACTTATTGATATGATTCAATTCCTGGTGGCCTTCAATATCCTTTGTTGGATATTAGGTTTCATCTGCAGCATCCTATTCTAGGATGCTTATAATTTTTTTATTATATTTTTTTGCGACACGTAAATAACAGCTAATAATAATGTTATGAGGAAAACGAAGCTGTTATAATTATTTTTTACTTCGATCGTGATCTTCGTATTGGCGGGGCCGCCCTATTTTTTTTGATGGGTCGAGGGGTAGTCGTGTCGTGGCGTGTCGTGGCGATGGGTGCGAGCCCGGCGCGTGTTTCGTTTGGGGATTTTTTGAGGGAATTTTTCGACGCGCCGGCTTGTTTTCGGGTTTCCGGGATTAGCGGGATCCGCTAATTTGTCGAAATGAACCCGTCTTTCATGTCGACGGGGTCCGCTAATTTATCGAAATGCAATAGCTATTCACATCGATTTGGTCCGCTAATATCGCAGAAAACGCGACCATTTCGACCCCAAAAATCGGAATTTAGTTCGTTAAACATTGGTATAACGAACAAAAAATGGGATAAGTTTAAATAACATAGGAAATATAAGAAATATTGTCCACTAAGGACCATTATTTTCTCCGAAATATGCGAATAAAATAATTAACAAAAAAGACGGGGGCTCGAAGCCCCCGAAAATCTTAACATCAAAGAGGTGAATCGAATGAATTTTCCAAAATCAAGCATAAGAAACCTGTTGGATGAAATCGCTCCCGACAGCTATTTGAGCAAAGAAGCGAGAGACAGGATACTGAAACATGTCGAAGATTATACTTATGAGCTGACAGAGAAGTCAGTCGAGGCCGCGAAACTCGCGAAACGTCGCACTATTTATGAAAAGGATGTCGAATTAGCTATTAAATACCTGGTGAAATAATGAGTGATTACATTCGAGAAGGAGCAATCCGCAGATTATTGAAGGATATCGATCCTGAGGCGAGGATTGGAGCTGAGGCTCTCGAGACCTTGGCTGATTATCTGACCGATTATGCTGCAAGTTGCCTTAAAAGGGGTATTGTGTGTGCTGATAATCATCGCAGAATCACAGTCATGGATGATGATATCGAGGATGCGATTGATTATGTCAGCTTGGAAGTCGTAGCTAATCGCAGGGCTTTGTCTTAGTGGCTCAGGTTGGTGGAGCGTTCGACTCGTAATCGAAAGGCCGGGGGTTCGAATCCCCTCTAAGACTCAGATTTTGTATCATTTTTTACCAGTTTTTTGGGAAAAAATAGCTATTTTTTCCTATTTTTTGTGTAGTTTTCGTTCTATCGATGTGCAGGAAATTAGTGGGTTTCGCTAATTTTCTGCTTTTTTCTCGATTTTTTCCCTATTTTTCCTTGTTTTTTCGTGTTTTTTTAGCTATTTTTCGTTATTTTTATCGATGTGAAGCCGTGTTTTTCGCGATGGTCGCATTGGTCGCGTCGATCGTGATAAGCCGATTTTTTCCTGTTTTTTAGCTATTTTTTCGCATTTTTTCGCTATTTTTCGATAAAAAAACCACTTAATGTATATAAGTTCGTTGTTTTTTATGATTTTAGAACACGATATGCACAATTATCGCATTTCGACGGGATTATTTCGGGGTTTTTTGGTCAAAATATGCGAATTTTCTAGGCTTTTTTCGATATTTACGGGGGTTGCTTTTGGTCGCGAGGGCCGCGTTTTTTTATCATTGGCGGGGTTGATTGTTGCTTGTCGCAACTGTTAAAACCCCTCGAAACCTATCTTAATAGGTGATTTGAACGGCTTTGGAGGACTTTTTGTTTTCGTGGTCGATGGATTGTGTCCGCCGCGACCGTTGTGAATGATTGTGACTATCGGCAGATTGCAAAACACACAAAAATAAGGCTTCTCGTGTCTTCTTTTCGCCCAAAAAAGCCTAAAAATGCTCGAATCGCCCAATAGAGGCAGTAAAATCGATTTTCGGCAGGTAAAACGCCTATACTCAAAAATAAAAAAACCATAAAGTATATATAAGAAGAGTGAACAATTATTAACTATAACAGAGACGAGCTAAAACAACAAAAGTCCATATCCCTTCCTAACTCGTCTTTGTTACTTTTGGCAAAATCGCCTACTAAAATATAAAATATGAATTGTGCAATACTGAGATTGTAAAAAAAGCAAATACTCTCATAAAACACAACCACAAACTTTCTCGCTAAACATATTATCACTTTAACCATTAGTAAATAGCGAGTTCAGGTGTCACACACGATACTTGATACCACTCTTGTTTAACACACCTTTTTTATTGAAGATGGTCATCGGAAACAAAACATATGATCGTCTTCAATTTTTTTTGGCTTTAGAAATTAGTTCATACATCATCAAACTAATTAGGTTACCAATTAGGTTACTTTGGTTACTTTTTAAAAAGTAACTAAATAAACGAGTTTCAGGCAGTTAAATGCAAAATAACTCCCTAAAATCAATTTAAATTTCAAAAGTTACAAGTTACTTTTTTTTTGAGTGCGCCCCTTGCATGTGCGCGTAAAAAAAAATTTTTTAAAATCACGAAAAAATTATTCATCATGCATGCGTGTATATATATAATTAAGTAACTTTGTAACTTTAATAATAATAATAATAATAATAAGCCAGTTTTCAATATAGCCATATTTTCCATTTTTTTTAGGTTACTTTTTACTTTGTAACTTTTGGTAACTAAAGTAACTTTGAGAAAAAGTTAAGTTACCTTCAGTAACTTTTTGCCAAAAAAGTAACTTTTAAGACAAAATATAAATATAATAAAAAATAAAATAAACTCATAA
>Ga0256404_1004910_pt1 | contig 24452 bp, 32 predicted proteins | sample RumenRJG_01DNA_FD_185990 | JGI IMG/M metagenome (GOLD analysis project Ga0256404, IMG submission 185990) | Bovine rumen microbial communities from Lethbridge, Alberta, Canada - RJG_01 | ecosystem: Host-associated > Mammals > Digestive system > Stomach > Rumen | place: Canada: Alberta | collected... | reverse complement strand
TTTTGTTAGAACTTTGCGCTATTTTTAAAATTAAAACCTCAAGCATGTCTTACGAACTACTTGAGGTTTTAATGGTGCAGATACCCGGAATCGGACCGGGATGGTATTGCTACCGCAGGATTTTAAGAATAATGGACAAATTAACTATTGCTATTATTTAACTTTATAAAACAGCTTTTAGTTTAAGTGTTTTCAACACTTTCAAGAGAAAAGCTAGTACTTTTAATAGTTATCAAAATCCACCTAAAATAGAATGAAGTGTTAGGAAAATGTTAGGAAAGCATTAGGAAATAATTTAGATTATCATTGACACAAAAATTAAATTTATATTTTAGGAGGTTACCTTTATGGAAAATAAAGAATTAGAAAAAGAAATTACAGATGAGAAAACAGGAATTAGTTATACTTTAGTTGGAGATTACTATCTTCCCAATTTAAAGTTAGAACTAGAAGAAAAAGTACAATTAAATAAATATGGATTATTAAGACTAGATTATTTAAAAAAACATAAAAAAGCCGAACTTTCTATAATGTTTATGGATATGACTTTAAATAAACATTTAAAAGAAGTTCAAGAACTAGCACAAGAAAGAGTAAATGAATTAGTAGAACAATTAAAAGCTAAAAGTGGTTTAACAGAAGATATGAAAAATACAGATATGCTTTATTGGGTTGGTACAATGAACGCAATCAAAAGCCAAGCTGAAGAAATTGTTTTAAAAGAACTAATTTATGTATGATAAACTACACTGTTTTTTAATAAAACGCCTTAAAATCGATTTTGAGGCTTAACTGAATAAAGAAAATTATTAACTACTTATAGTTTAAATGGCTATAAGTAGTTTTTTTGTTTTCAAAAGAGAATATGCCTCAAACTCTATAAAAGTGATAGGTGTGATGAGCCGATGCTATAAAGTTTATCCGTATTTGTGTTAAAGGTCTATTAACACAAAGTGCGTGAGTGAGATTTTAGAACACAGACTCACAATAATAAAAGAGTACTCGGTGGTAAAACTTGAAATGGATTTGTAATTGTAAGAAAAACTCCAAAAGAATTTTATAGGATGTTTTTCATATTACTTTTGAAATGCTATCGCATTTCAACGTAATAAAAAGTTTGGGCAAGTATGAACAAAGATATTTGTAATATCAGCAATTATAGTAGTAATTATGCTACTTACTAGACCACCTATGAAACGAGGCGAAGACCTGACGGTTTCTAATATAGGTGTAATAATTCTCTTATTTGCATAAGGGGATATTACACCTATTTCTACTTCAGCTCATTCCCTCTGGTTTCTATATAAATTTGCTATAGAGCGTGGAAGTTTGAAACCGAGCAAGATTTCATAGAGTCAAAAAAAGTTGAAAAATTTTTCTTGGCTCTCTTTTGCAATAATGAATGTTATTGCAAACCTAACAAATGGCAAGTTCATTTGTTAGGAGAAAATCAAAAGTGCAAAAAGCAATTTTGATTTGGGTTGTAGGGTTTACTCTGCCACACAGATAAACTTTGTTTGTCTAGTGTGTTAGACAAGTAAACTTATTTTTAGAAAGAAAGGAGCGTTGGAGCTATGAGTTATGCTATCGTAAGAAATGAAAAATTAACACGAGCAGAAATAAACGGAAAAGGAACACATAATGATAGAAAAGAAAAAAATCATTCTAATAAGGATATTGATCCAGAAAGAACACATTTGAATTATTACATTAAGAAAAATGAATACACATATACAAAAGAATTTGATAAGTATTTGAAAGAAAATGATTTACAAGGTCATCTTCGTAGTAATAGTATAATAATGTGTCAAATGATTTTTACTTCTGACCAAGCATTTTTTGATAGAATTGGAGAGCAAGAAACAAAAAGGTATTTTGATGAATGTTATAAATTCATTTGCAATTATAAAAATCTTGGAGAAAAGAATGTTATTTCAGCAGTAGTGCATCTTGATGAAGGAGCACCACACATGCATTTAATGTTTGTTCCTGTCGTTCATACAAAAGATAAAGAAGGAAAAGATATTGATAAAATATGTGCAAGAGATTTTTGGAAAGGTCGAGATAGTTATAGAAAATTACAAGACGCGTATTTTAATCATGTTAAGTCAAAAGGCTTTGATTTAGAAAGAGGTATGTTTATTGAAGATACTGAAAGAAAGCATTACACCATTGAAGAATACAAGAAAATCACTAATTATGATAATACTAAAAAACTTTTAAGTGAAATGAAACTTGAACTACCAGAAGTTCCAGATATTACTGATATTAGTAAATTTACAATAAAGAGAGATGAAAAAATACTAGAAAAGATTATAAAGCCAAAAGATGATTTAATTAAAGAACTATATCGTGAAAATGTTTCTTTAAATAAGGAATTATCTAAACAATCTAAAGTGGTTGAAGAGGCTGTAAAATATCAAAAAGAAAGAAATACTATTATGGCTGATAATAGAGCTTTGCATTTAGAAGTTGAAAATATAAAAAAGAAATATAAAGAAAAAGAAACTGACATGAAATGGGATTACGAAAATGAAATTAAACATTTAGAAAAGGAAAATAGTCGTTTAAATAAGATTATTGATAAATTTTACAAAACTATTGATAAATTTATAGAATGGATTTGCGATAAGTTTAATTTTGGTGATTCTAAAGAATTAGTTAAAAAATTTGAAAATGAAACCCGTACTTTTATTGACCCAGTAAAACAGATAAAAAAAGAAGAAAGAGAGAAAGATTTTAGCTTAGATAGATAAAAAGAAGAAGGTGTTTTTTCACCTTCTCAATCTATCTTTCAGTTGCAGATTCTATAACATTTGATACTTTTTCAGCCACTTTTGATATTCCCTCTTTTGCTAAAGATAATCCTTTAGAAAAAGCAGAAATAGCTTTTCCTTTTAGTCCACTAGATTTTTCAACAATACTTCTAGCCCCCTCTTTAGCCATACTCATTAATTTGCTGAATTTTTCTTTTAAATTCATTTCGTTAACTTTTTCTTTACCTTTTTCTAATAAAGATTTAAGTTTTGGCATTACATTTTGTTGAATTTTATCTTTTATATTTGGTAAAACTTCTTCCTTAATATGAGTTGCTTTATTTTTTAATGGTTCAATAACATTTTTATTAAATTTTTCTTTTCCACCAATTCTATCCCTTATTTTAGCAAACAATTTTGAAAACATATTTTGTTTATTATCTGTTTCTACTAAATCTCTATCTTCAGAAATATCGTCTATCGTTTCATAGCATCTATCTTGACAATCACGAACATTATCATTAGACTCTCTACTAGATTCTCGAGATACTTGTAATTTTTGCTTTTTATCAGTAATTTGTTTTTTGTAATCTGTATTTTCATCTTTTTCATTTTCGCTCTCAAGATTATTTTTTATTCTAGCAATTTTTTCAAAATATATTGGTGTATAAGCTCCAGCTTCTATCAACTGTGGAGCATCTTTTAAAAGTCCGTCTATTACTTTTGGTGCTTGTTCTACAAAAGTTGGATGATTTTCTCCCGTCAATTCAAAATATCTCGCATTTAATCTTGCAGCAGATATTGGATCATTAAAAGGATGATATGATGCCCCATCAATCATTACAGGAGCTCCATTATAATAGTCTAATTGAGCTGATACATCTTCTAAACTTGCACTTGATAGATTATCCATAACTTTTTGATAGTCAAGCAACGGATGATGTCCCTCTACAATTTCCATTCCATTATTTTTTCCAATTTCTGGTCTAGCTTTTTTAATTTTATTAGGTTCTACTTGTTTTTTAGCGTTTTCTAATTCTTTTTTTAATCTTGCTATTTCTAATGTATATCCTACTTCTTTATTTTGAAATTCCTCTGATTGAGCTAACCATAAGTTTTTTTCTGCTGAATACTCTTCTCTAATTTGTTCAAGTGCATCTGAATATTCTGAAATAGCTCCTTCTGCAAGACTTGGATCTTGTCCATATCTTTGTGCCTCGTGCGATATGCTATTTTGTTTTTGTTCTACTTTATTTTGAACATTATCTGTAGTTTGTCTTTCAAATCTAGTTGAAATAATAGCTGTAATTTGAGCTTGTATTTGCGTTAATTGATTCAATAATTCAATTAATTGTTTATCATTATTATTTTCTTCCATAAAAACCTCACTATCTTTCATCTAAAATTTTATCTATTTTATCTCTTATTTCTTCTTGCTTTTTTTCTAATTTTGCTTGAATTTCATCCATCTTTTCATAGGAAATACTATTTAAATCAACAATTTGCCCGTCAATTATCATTGTGGAAAATTTATTTTTATCATTCATCTTTATCCTCCAAAAATTTTACAATAATACTATTTATATTAAATCACAAAAAGTTATTTTTTTCAATGGATTTTGATTTCGTAATATAAATTTAATATTTTTGTAATAATTGTAACATTTCATTCTCTACCAAACTCTTTTTCTAGAAATTCTGCTTGTTGTTCTGTCAATCTCTCATTAACAACTGCTAATCTTAATAAAGACCTTATATTTTCCCATTTCATACATTTTGAGTAACCTTTTGCTGTTAGTTCTACATATTCTATTATTTCCTCAAATATATAATAAGGTACATTAAATTCTTCATTTATTTATTCCATTTATCTATTTCTCCCTATAATTTATTTTAAGTATAAAATATAACAAAGTGTTAACACTTATAAATATAACATGAAAAAATTATAAAATCAATACATATCAAATAACGAAAGTGAGAATAAATATGTCATTGATTGCAAGATTTGATGGAAATATGAATGTAATTGGAAGATTACTAAAAGAATATAGAATAAAAAAAGATTTATCTTATGAAAAACTTTCTGCAAAATTAGAACTACTGGGAATTAGTATTCATAAACAAAGTTTATATGATATTGAAAATAATAAAAGAACAGTTAAAGATTATGAATTGTTTGGAATTGCTCATGTGCTTGGATTAGATGTAAATGGCCTATTAAAAGACATTAGCAAAAAATTTTAATAGAATTTTTTTAAAAATTGTTTGACAAATACCAAAAATAATGCTATACTAATAATAGCTTAAGCATAAAGTCTGACAGACTAAATAGCACAGGTATGTGTGTAGAGACACATATCTTTTTTTATGCTCAAAAAAAACAGAGCAGGTAGAGAACTGCTCTGAACTGATAAATCAGTTTTTGTTTGTTTGGTTTCTGTATGTATTCAATTCTTCTTCCAATTTTTCAATTTTCTGAAGCAGAATCCATACTAACATGTAGCCTGACATACTAAAATAGCACCTCCTTTCTCAAAGATTTCCTTTGAAAAGGATGTTCACATTATACTTTATTTTCTAATATTTTACAATAAATTTTAAAATATTTCTCGATTATTTATTTTCCACTAGCCATTTGTAAACTTCTTTTTCAGTAAGTTTACCTTTTTTCATTTTGTTTACTTTATCTTTAGCCTCTTTCTTCCATTGTTCAAAGTCTTTTTGAATAACTTTGCTATCTTTATTTCTTTGGGCTATCATAAATTTTTGCCTATAAATTCTTCTATAAAGAGCTTGAGTTTCATTGTTTTCTAAATTCTTTTTATACTGTTCATTTGCTCCTTTTTCTTTACAAGTTGGACTTTGGTCTGAATTTGCTAAATCACAATATATTTCATTTTGTCTATAATTTGGTATAAAGTATCTACCACAGTTCAAACAAGTCTTAATTTGTAAATTTTCGTGCCTTACAACTTGATCTAATATTGCAAAACACATACTTGTTAGTTTTGTACTTGTATAAACATTATGAAGTTCTAAATTTGAGTCTTTATTATTTATTCTTTTTATTAATTCTGTAATAGTTTTATTTCTATGATAATTATGTATATTTATGTAATTATCTGTTATTATTTCAATATCTTGTGAATATGTATAAAGTTCATTATCTTTTATTGTATATGCTACAAATTTTGCAAATTTATTTTCTTCATCTTTTAATTCTTCATTTCCATTCAAATTATATACAAAGTCAACACATTTCCTAAAATTCTCTTGCCATTCAATAAATCTATCACTACCTAAATCATATATTTCTTTAATAATCTTCTTAAATTGTATATCATCAATAAAACCATCATTTTTTGAATACATGTAAGGTGTATATTCTTTTACCAATTCAAAACCATAAGAATAAAAGAAAGTATTATATGCGGTTTCATAATTAGTAAAATCAGCATTTAAAAAGTTTATTAGCATAGCACCTAAATTTTCCACATAATGAATGTATATAGTAGATGGGTGTTTTATTATTTCTTTATCTATTCCTGTTTTTACTTTTGAAATATCTTTTTTTAATTTTAAATAGAATTTTTTTTCATCATCTGGATTAATTCTATCTCTTTCAACCTGATATAAATATAATGGCGTTGCATAATGTTCTTTTTTTTCTTCTAAATCAAACCACATATAAAAGTCCTCAAATATATTCACACGAGGCAATTCTCTCATTTTTAATTTTCCCCCTTTAATATTTTATGAACAATTTTAAATTTATTTTTAATATTGTATTGACAAGAATATTATATCATAGTATAATAACAATGTCAAATGACGTGGTTGTATTGTTCATGGTATAGATATACGAACATATTTAACCAATATCAAATGACATTATTGACTATTTTATAGGAATAGCCAATAGGATTTTTGCGTCCAAAATAATGCAAACAAAAAATCAACCAAAGGAGGATTAAGAAAATGGAAAAGAAAGAACAGATTTTAGATTTATTCTATAATAGTCATTTAAAGCAAACAGAAATAGCAGAAATTGTAGAACTTTCAGCTCAATATATTTCAAAGGTTGTAAAAAAAGATAGCAGATATGAACAAGAAAAAGCATATCGTAAAAAATTGAGTAAAGAAAATAGAGAGTCCTATTTAAAGGATTTCTTTAAATACTATAAACGACCTAAAAAAGATGATGATTCCTATATGCAATTACAAGCACAACTAAAACAGGATTCATTAGAATTATCATTTGCAGGTGGATTTATTTCAGATAATGACTTTGCAAAATGGAATCCAAATGCCTATGAAGGCGATAAAAATGGTAATTTAAAATTAGTTAAAGGATTAAAAGTTGGATCTGATGTTCCTAAAAAGATAAATAAGAAAAAGAAAGTTCCAACTCAAAAATATAAAAAGAAATATTGTTATAGTCGTTAATTATTAGATTTTATTAGTTTTAATAGAATCTTTTATTATACAAATTTTTCAAGAAGGAGGTGTGATATTATGGGTAATGTTAAAGAAAACTATGAAATAATGTTTACCACATATCCAGATGTAGTAAATATTTTTCAATTAAAAGAAATGCTTGGAATTGGCATTAATCTTGCTTATAAATTAGTAAGAAATAAAACTATTCCATCTCTTAAAGTTGGTAGAGAGTATAAAATACCAAAAGGAAATATTATTTATTATTTAACTAAACAAGTATAGCCATTGTCCATTATGATGATGGCTTTTACTAGACTTAAATTAGCTTATATGGTATTATGAAAAAGTCAATGGTAAGCTAAATATAAACTGTTATAAGAAAGGAGCAAGTTATGATAACAGGTAGCGTACAAATTAACAAAGGTTATTATTTTTTAGTATTCAATATGTATGACGAATATGGAAAAAGAAAACCTGAATGGCATTCTACTGGCTTAAAAGTAGATAGTAACAAAAGAAAAAATAATCAAATTAGAAAACAAGCTGAAAAAATGCTTAATGAAGAATTAGTAAGAGTAAATGCAGAAAATAGTTTTAGTAATAAAATGACCTTTGTTGCAAGAAACTCAAAATACTCTAATATGCTCTTTTGTGATTATATGTTAGAGTGGTTAGAAAACAAAAAACCTAAAGTAGCACAATCAACTTTTATAGGTTATGAGCAAGTTGTTAAAGGTAGATTATATAAATACTTTAAAGAAAAGAAACTTAAACTAATTGATTTAAGACCCAGAGATATACAAGAATTTATAAATTATTTATATAAATCAAATTTAAAAGGTTCAACAATAGCACATTATACTGCTAATATGAATACTGCTCTGCAAGAGGCTGTTATTGCTGAAATTATAGAATTTAATCCAATGGATAGAATTGAAAGTATAAAAAAGGAAGAATATATACCAGATTTTTATACAGATGATGAGCTAATAAATTTAATTGATGTAATAAAAACAGAAAAATTAGAATTACCTTTAACATTAGGAATTATTTATGGCTTAAGACGAGAAGAAGTTTTAGGTTTAACTTGGGAAGCTATAGATTTTAATAATAAGAGTATTACAATTAGAAAAACCGTAGGTAGAGGTAAATATGATGGTATTACACAATTTCTAATTAAGGATATTCCTAAAAACAAATCTAGCTATAGAACTTTACCAATGTTTGGTTTTATTGCTGACTTATTAAAGAAATACAAAGAAAAATATAAACAAGATAAAAAGATATTTGGCAACACTTATGTGCAAGATTATAAAAGTTATATTTGTTTAATGGATAATGGAGAACTTGTAAAACCAGACTATGTAGATAGAACTTTTAGTAGAATATTAAAAACAAATAGATTTAGACATATTCGTCTGCACGATTTAAGACATAGTTGCGCAACATTATTATTAAGGAACGGAGTTCCTCTTCCAGAAATTCAAAAATGGCTAGGACATTCTAATATCATTACTACTCAAAGATATTCTCATTTAGATAAAAGTGATAAAACAATTCCAGCAAATATGATTGAATCAAAATTTAATATGTCATTTTTAGCAAATGACAATAAAAAAGAACAAATATCTATTGGTACTAGATAAATGTTCAAAAGTGCTTTTCAAAACATTTTCTTAATTACAACACCAATTCCAAAGTGTTAGGAAAAATGTTAGGAAATTCTGCATTTTTTAAAATTAAAACCTCAAGTTTAATCTTTCGAAACACTTGAGGTTCTAATTGGTGCAGATATCAAAAAAGTACCCCTTTTTAAAGCCTCTATTTCTGCGAAAAAATCGACTTGTCAGTTCGCTGGGACTACAAAATGGGACTACTTTTCCTTAAAATAGTATCAAAATTGAGTATATTAGACCCCTTACACCAGTTATATCAATGTTCTTAAAATTTGATTAAAATTTATTTACGATATAGATATTATACAGGTTATCATACAGTATTGTCAAGAGTTATAGAAGTAGATTATATGATATAATCTACTTCCTGCTATCAAATAGTTAATATAATTATTGTCTTTAGAATTCTACATTTGCTAATATTAGTAAAGTGTATATTAGTGTTATTATTTATCTAAATTTCAGTAAATATATAATAAGCACCTATTTATAAAAGTTTAAATAAAGTCAAAATAAGAGCAATAAAATCTTATTGCTCCTTATAGTTCTAGTAGTTTACTGCAAATCTTGTTACTTTTGCTGGTTTCTTAACTACTTTATATTCAGTTGCCTTATTCATTGCCTTAACTAGATATTGTGTTGTTTGAAGATAATTGAAGATGTATTTATAATCTTCATTACATTTGTTGGTATCTCTCTTTAAATCTCTAGTTTGGTCTTTTAATTGCTCCATATTGCTTAATAGTGAATAAACTAATTCTAGTCTTGCTTTGGTATCATCTGTTGTTGTATCTTTATCTAAATTAGATATTTTAAGTATTAGTTCTTTGACTTCCTTTTCAATTTTAGGAATAATAGCAAGTCTTTTGATTTCATTCGTATAATTTATAACTTCCTTTTCTTCCAATAAATATATATCTAGTTCTTCAATTTTTTTAAATAGCTCGTCCATATCTTGACTTGCACTTTCAGAAGTTAAAGATAGTATGTAATCTTCTATCTTTTCAGCATTTTGTTCTTTTAATTCATCTTGTGCATCTGCATAAATGTTCATAGTGACCGAGATGTCTTTATGTCCGTAACAAAACTTGTAATGCTTTTGGGTCTGCTTTTACTAAAACACCGAATTGACGCGTAAAGATGTCTTAAGCCGATGTACCGTAATATCACTTGTTTTTAGGTTTGATATTCTACCATTAGCTTTTTTCTTCTTAGTTGTTATAACACGAATTCCTGCATTAGTACAGACTTGTTTCATCACTCTATTGATATTGCTTTCATTGTGTGGTTTTCCGTTATTAGAAAATATTAGTGCCTCTGGGTTATCCTTATTTACTAATGGCTCTAATATATCTCTTAAAATAGGTGTTAATGGAATACTTCTTGTTCCAGTTGGAGTTTTAGTAGTATCTCCACGTACAAATCTATTTGCTTTATTCTTTGTAATTGTTGTTTCAATATATATTTTATTCTGCTCTAGGTCTATATTTCCAGATGTTAATCCTAAAGTTTCTCCAATTCTCAAACCGTCCGGAATAATTGAATACGTAGAATATCAGCAAATTTATGGTCACATTTATTTAATTCTTCTAAAAATTTTACACATTCATTTCTACTAAAAGATTTTACTACTTTCGTGTTTTTATTTGCTTTTGGTTTCTTTATTTTTCCTTCAATTTCAAATGGGTTTAAATCTTTTAATAATTTCTCCTTAACTACTGCATAATTATATGTTCTTCTAATTAAGGAATAGATTTTATTAAGATATGACTGTGAAAATCTATATTCTTCCTTATTTTTACTCTGCACAAACTTTTTAACATTAGGTAATTTTCTTAAATCGTCATTTAATTCATCAGCTTTAATATTCTTAATCTGTTTCTTGCTACAAGTAATAAATTCTTCAATTATTTTAGCTGTATCACGTTCTCTATTTAAACTATTATCTTTTAAATCTTTATCTATTTCTATTTCGTCCAGCATATCATTCATCAAATTAATAAATGTATCTGGCTTATTGATAATATGTGTGCCTCTCCTTAATTTCTCTTGTACTTCATCATAATTCTTTTTAACGTCCTCTTTTTCCTTTCCGATAGACTGGACGCTTTTTGCCTTTTAAATCTGTGTACCACATTCTATGTCTGTCCCTTGCTGTATCATAATAGATAGATACTCCTCGATATTTTCCTACATTTGGCATAGTTTTACCTCTCCTTTACATTCTATTGAGGTTGCTCCGTTTGTTTCTTTGAATTATTACATAGGTTTTGGTGTAGTTTCTAGTTCTGTTATTGTTATGTTTGATATTTAATTTTATAAAATACCCCTCTATAAGAAATATAAAGTGAGAATTGAACTTTTTTATTTTCTACTCATAAATTTTCGTGTGATAGAATTTTAAAGCGGTTGTATCTATTGATATGACTGCTTTTTGTCGCAGTCTGAAATTTTTGTACTTTCTCACTTTATATTTATAGTAAGGGGGTATGATTTCATAAATCCATTTTTGAAATTAAATTTATACTAATTTTGCCTACCCTCAAAGTAGTCCCTTGGCACAGTTATATTTAGATAAAGATGTAAATTTTATAAATTGAATTTTGAAATTATATCTTCTCAAAATTGCCTACCCTTAAATTGGTATCGTGGCAATAATATATTTAGATGAAGGAGGTTGAAGATATGGAAAACGAATTCCATTTTACAAATGATGAATTAAGAGTTTTAGCAAAAGAAATTGTTACTCTCTTAACAGAAGCACTAAAGACAAATGATGAATTGCAATGTCTTGAAGTTTCAGATGTTGCAAAAGAGTTAAAGCACTCAAAATCACAAGTACATAAACTTATTAGAGAAAAGAAGTTGAAAGCTTTTCATAGTGGAACTTCTGTTAGAATACGCAGGAAAAAATTATTAGAGTATATAGAAGATTTAGAAAAAGAGGAGGAATTGCTATGAGCAATATTTTTGAAAAAGAAAGAATCAACAAGAATTCGACAGTAAGATTATTTCCTTGCAAGGTGGAAGATATTACAAATTACAAAATTGGTATGCCATTATTTGGAGACGAAACCACTCTTGTAACTAATTTAACTATTTCAGACTTGCTACAAAGGTTTTCAGCAAAGAAGCAATATCGTGCTAATGAATATTTGGAAAAACAAGTTATTCTTATTTATTTTTGTGGACAAGAAGAATATTGTACGAACAATATTATTTGGGAATATGTTCACATGATAGATTTTGTTCCAACATTTGCATTTAATTATACGGTTTCAGACATTTATGATACTGAATTCAAAGCAACAGATTTTTGTTTTGGCTATGTTTTGGAAAATCCTGTATCTGACCAAAAACTTATGAATGGCATTATGGATTATCTAGAAAATATTTTTTCAGAGTTTCGCTCTGAATGGCAAGCAGATGTAGTAATATTGTCAACCAAAATTTTTGGGAACTTTGATAACATAACAGAAACATATATTTCTAATAATATATATGTTCCTGTGGAAGGAGGACTTGCTAATGAAAAAGAGTGAAGAAGAAAATCAGTACAAAAACACTATTGAACAAATTGCAGATATTCTGGGGCTAGGTGTTCCCAGAGTATCTGGCGAGAGTTTACAGATGCGTTGCCCATTCCATAAGGAGAGCAACCCTAGTTTTGGTATCAATATGACTACAGGTGCATATCATTGTTTTGCCTGTGGTGCTAAAGGTCATATTAAGAATATTAGTAATGCTCTGCGAAGTAATATTGTAGCTGAACATATTGATAATGTTAGAGAATTTGAGGTATTGGCACAAGTAGATACAGAGAGCTATGCAGTTAAGCCCTCTGGTTATGAGTTTGGAACTATAAATAATAGAATAAGTATGCAACCTTTTAAGAAATATACTGTTGATGAACTTATTGCTTTAATTGTTAATGGTAGGACAGTATCTCCCTCCGGTGTAAAGAAAAATGAACAATGGAAAGGGCAACAAATGATTATGCTAGATTTTGACATAGATTATGTAGGTATTACTAGAGATGATGTAATTGAATATGCTAAAGAAATTGGACTTGAACCTACATTCTCATATTATACTTATAGTTCTACTGATGATATGCCACGTTTTAGATTTATTTACTGTTTTGATAAAACTATTACAGATGGTGCTACTATGAAAGCTATAACTGGTAATATGTTTAAAAAGTTTTATATGTATGCAGTAGATGAACAATGTGATGATTATAGGAGAATGTTTGCAGGTACAGTCTTTAAAGATGTATATGTTAGCAACTTGATATATTCTACGAGGTTTAACTCTGAACAGCTTTCAAAGATAGATGAATTATTTTCTGAAAGTATTTCTAATGATGATGACTTTCGTGTAGGTGGTAAATTTAAACATTATTTGTTCGGTCAATATATGATAGACAAATATCATATAGTCCGTCTGAATAAGAATCAACTTCATCTTTATCAAGATGGAATATATCTAAACAACAATGAAGAACATATTATAGAAGATATATGCCAAGATACAGTTGATGAATTATTTAATAAAAATGTAGATGAAGTTATGGGGTATATCTCTCGTAAAAGCAAAAAGACTATTGAAAGTGAATATAACTTCATTGCCTTCAAAAATGGTATTTTGAATATTATTACTATGGAATTTATGCTTTTTACACCAGATATTGTGATTACAAGTAGGATTAATGCTGAATATGTGCCTTATGACAGTTCTATGACTAATCCTATTGTGGACAAGTATTTTGATGATGTTACGTGCCATGATAAGGAATTAGAACAGTTGCTTTATGAGATTATAGGATATAGTTGTTGCAGGACAAATATGTTTCATCTTTCTTTCATTATGAAGCGGTGGTGGAGGAAACGGAAAGAGTACCTATTTTAAGATTATTAAAGAACTTGCTGGAGATAGTGCAACCAGTATTAGATTAAGGAAGATTACTAATGAAAAATTTTCTTTAGCAAGTTTATATGGTAAAACTGTTGTTATTGCAGATGATATATATAATAGTAGAGATGTTGATACAGGCTTATTAAAGACTATTATTTCAGGAGATGGAATAAGAGCAGAGTATAAATTTGAAAATGAATTTGACTTTGAGCCTTTTGCTACTGTTTTAGTTGGTATGAATAATATTGTTACTTTTAATGATAGTTCTGACGGTTTTGCTAGAAGATTTAAAGTTGTTCCTTTCAAGAATACCTTTAAGACTGGTAAAAATAGAAATAGTAAGATGAAACTAATCTTGTGTTCTCCAGAAAACTTGAATTATATCTGCTCTAAAGCAATGTTCTATTTTTCTAAAGTAATTGAGAGAGATGCGTTTATATCTCCTAAATGTGTTGAAACTGAAACTGCTTCTTATCTTTTAGAGAATAGAGCTGTAAAGATGTTTTTATATGATTTGCCACTTGGTAAAATGGAAACATCTGAATTATACCCACAATATGAAACATTTTGTAAAAATAATGGTTTTATTCCACTGAAAAAAAGACCTTTTGAAAATGAGATTAAGAATTATCCTACTAAAATTCAAAAAGGTAGATATTCTTCTCCAAACTCTGAAGGATTACGACCATATTATTACGAAATTATGGCTACTGATGAAGATGATGAAGTTGCAGGTGTTCTAAAAGATGATAGTGAAGAAGATGAGGAAGTTTTAGATGTTAGAAATGTTAATGTCAATTTAGAACAAATTGAGACAGATATTAGTTCAGATATTCAAAGACCAGATTTTGATATTTCAGAATTATCTGAAATTGATGACTTATAATAGTTATATTCCCCAGTATATAGTATATTGGGGAATTATATTTATATATAGGTCTTATTGGCTGATATTAGTTATTTTAATGTGTAATGTAAAAGATGTTAGACAAGTTAGACAAATAAGACAAGTTCTAAAATCTTAAAAATAAGCCCTTTTATATATGAGTAAAGTAATAAAATGCACCTCAATATAAAATTTGAAATAAGGCTAAAATAAGAGCAATAAAATATGAATAAACAGCTAGTGGGAAGTCTAGCTGTTTATTTAGATTAAGGGTTGTCAATGGCTGACAATTTAGTTCTAGTCGTTCACGTTAGTTTGGATAGATGTTATTTGTTTTTGGTCATTATCATATTGTAAATATCTATAATCAAATGTATCTATTCCGTTTTGAATTTGGAACGGCTCGAACTCTTTAATGTTAGAAGATTTTGATACTGCTATACACACCTTAATTGTTAGTGTTGTTGGTAATCTTCCGATGAAATCCAAAAAGTTTATACCATTTATCGCCTTGCTCTGTATGTAATAGGTTAGTTAGAAATACTGCTTTTGATGTTGCTTGGGCTAATATAGTGTCTAATTCTTGGCTATCTTCTAATACTTCAACTATTGTTATTTTTCTTACTTTAGTTCTTGCTAGTATATTGATATATTCTGTCTGTTTTGGATTAATAGTTATAGGTATTCTAAAATATAAAGTATCCACATATTTTATAGGTTGTATTCCTGTTAGTAATTTATCATAAGAACTTTTCTTTGAGAATTCTGCTACTAGCATACTTTCTTGTATTTCCTTGTTTGGTTTATTCTTTAGCTTTAGGTCTTGTTTGAAATACTCTAAGAATTGTATTGCTTGTATGCTATTTATATCTTCATTCTTTAATTGGGTATTACAATTAAATTGTTCTTTATTACTTTTGTCATAGCTTTCTGTTGAAATTGTAGTATTCTCTTTAGATATAGTTATAATTGCAATACCTATTCCTTTGTATTTTAATAAAACAGACGAGAGATCGAAAGAGGCATTTTCTTTTATGTAGAATTGTATTGTGTCTGAATACTCTTTTATCTGTTTCTTAAATTGTTCAAATAGTATTCTGCTCTCTATCATTATATCGACTTGTTTGTCATAACTGTTAGATATACTTTCTGCATTTGTTTTAATAATCTTTTGTGTCCTCTCAATAGTATCTTTTAGTAATTGTTCTTTTTCTTGCATAATATAACACCTCCTTTCCATTTAATTCTAATGGTTAGAGGTGTTTTATTCTAGTTCTAATTATTCTTTATTCATATATCAATTTTAGGCAAAATAAAGCAATTTATTGGTTAAGAAAATAAATAAAACGTAGTTAATACTTTTATGCCAAAAAAGAGGAAAATAAGCTTAATAAAATGGTAATCCAATCATAGTTACAGATGTTACAATTAAAGCCATTGAGTAATAGGCTCAATGACTTTAATCTTATGAAATCATTTAAGTTTATAGGTTACTTAAATATATTATTATTAAGTATCAAATTTTTTATAGTCTATATCATCATATTTTTGTAAATAGCACATTATATATTCGTCATTCTCTCTATGATTTATTATTGCTACTACATTATTGTAGTATGGTTTCATAGTTTGCTTATAATGTTTTAATTCTTTCTCCTCTAATATCACATAAGCCTTTAGCTTATGCTTTATCACTGTATTGTTTTCTTCAAATGTTACAATAATATTATATACTACATATTTTTTATCTAATACTGCAAATGGTTCCTTTTGAATATCAAGTATTTTTCCTTCAATAATAGTGTTGCTTTTATCTTGGAATAGGTCACTTGATAATAGTTCTTGTATTACTGCCTTATCTGTTATTATATTTATGCTATTTAATAGTTCTTCATATAATTTGTGTTTTATTAGTAATTGTTGAACTTTTGGCATATTCATTTCTTCTTCCGTTGCATAGGCATAATAATCTAGAGTATCTTCTTTGGTGTAATCTTCAATTCTTTTGCCTTGTAATCGTTTCTTAACTTCTTTATAAGTTATTAGCTCATATTCTGCGTCATTATTCATAATTTTATACTCTCCTTTTGGGGTAATATCTAACGTTTCCATATCATTTAATATAATTGCTTTATTTGTATATTCTGTAATTTTATATTTATCTTCAGTGTGTATAGGTATAACAATATTAGGTTTAGTAATATCAAATAGTTGCTTAAATGCTGAATAACTTGCGTGTCCGACTTACGTGTAAGTCTATAACTTTAATATTTAATTCTTCCATTTTTGATAGGAATTCTTTGTATATATCTTCTTCCTTATAACCTAACCACATACTATAAATCAAGCAACAGTTATCTAATACCTTACTTTTTAGCTTTAGTTTTTCAATATCTCTTAACATTGATACACGAACATTCATTATAAAATTTCCGTTCCCTTAATTTTCTACCTGTTAATTTCATTCTGCTTTCGTATGGCTCAATAAATTGACGGTATTCTGGTTTATTTCTTAACCAATATAGGTAGGTGGACATATATACATATATCTTATTAGAGTTTAAGGCATTTGGTATTTTCTGCGTTACTGCTTTTAAAACTTGTTCTAATAATAAATCGTGTATAAAAGTTCTATGTGTTCTATTTGCAACTTTCTGCAATGTAACAATTCTGTCCACATTGGTTGTACTCGTCAAACAGAGAATTTGAAAGTGGTCTTTTGTCTGTTCTATAATCTCATTTACAAGCTCCTGCTCTGTCATTTGGTGTTCTTCTCTAGGTCTGCTAAATGTAGTACCCTCACAAATACATATATCAACTTTTCCTATTTTCTTTAGTGTCCTTGGTAATAACTTGCCTTTATAAGAGTGATTACGAAAATCTCCTGTAAAAAGTATTTTCTTTCCCTCTGTTTCCACAAGTAGCATATAAGCATTATATGCACTGTGGTCTACTACAAATGGAGTAACCTTAATATCTTTTATAGTTACAGGTACACCGTCTTTTAAATCTGTTGTATCTCTTGTAAATTTCCCTTTTGTTTTGGAGAAACAGAATACATTTTCAATTATTTGTTTTGCTATATTTGAAAAATATACAGGTATTTCAGGAAGTACCTCGTTAATTCGACCGGCTATGGTCAAAATGAAAATGTGACACAAATACGGCATTATAACTTGGCTTTCCGTGTAGTTAGTCCCTCTATTTCAGGTAATCTTACTATATCGTCTAAATCTGTACCGAAAGTCCAAAATTATTTTGGCTTGTTTACTTGTTATTTCTGTAATTGCTCCCCCAATAGTGTTAGTACCTTTTAGAATTCTAATTTTCATAATATACCACCAATTTTGTTATAACAAAATTAGAATTCTTATTGCTATTTCTATTTGTTCTTGTTTAAAGTAGTAAAGTCATTGAGTTATTGCTCAATGACTTATATATCCTTATTTTTAATATCGTTCTTTGTTCAATAATGTTATTGCATTTGTTTTCTTATCTATTCTAAGTACTTTTCTACAATTTGGGCACATACAAGAATAGTATTCTGACATTTCAGAAAGTGTACTTTTGTCTACTTTAACATACGATTTGCAATATGGGCAATTAAAACTTACAGAGTTTTGAAATGTATCTAATTGTTTCATAAAATTTTCATATTTCGTATTACTTTCCTCAAAAAGTCCGTGTATCACATATACAGCAACACTTATTGAAACAATAGCAAAAATAATTGCTATTGTTGTGACTGTTGGATTTCCTTTCACTTTACTATTATTTGAAGATTTAATATTTAATGCACTTCCACAATATTTACAATATTCACTATTGTCATTTATTCCTTTTCCACATTTACTACAATACATAACTATTCCTCCTCTTATCTTTTATTTATACTGCTCGCCAAATATTGATAAGTCATAGCCTAAATTTATAGCATCTTCTTCATAACCTAAATCGTTTTCTTTAATCATATAATACTCAAGATATAAGTAATTGCTAGCTCTTTCTACATACATTATTATTCCTGCATTTTTTAAAGTTTCAATGCTTGTTGGTAAAGTACCATCTTTTGAGAAGTAGAAAGTACCAACTTGTTCATTGAAGTATAACTTATGTTGGCTATTTTGATATTGTTGAGGAATATCTACATTTTCGCCTTCATTATAAGTTAGTCCATTAGGGTATCTAATTATATATGGTATTGAATTCTTTGTGTCTTTATAAACAGCAACTTGAGAACCAGACCTATTATATATAGTATAAACATACTTGTTAATACTACTTTCAAAACGTTCATGTTCTAAAGATAATACAGGGTATATTTGCTTTGTATTTGTTTCTTCATTACTTATTATATCGTCTTTATTGTTATACGTACTTTCTTGTTCGTTATTAGAAGTTGTTTGCTGACTTTGATTTGGTGTATCTTCTTCAATTAGTTCTATATTTTTATACTTTCCATTTTTTATATCTTCATAGTCTTTTTGTGATATACCAGGAATATAAGAATCTTTTATTTCTTCAACTTCTCCTTTTATTCGATATTCATTAGGTGTACTTAAATAATTATAAATATGACCAATCCACGATATATCTGTTAATAAATCATCTAATGTTTTGTATGCATAATCAGAAACAATTTCTCCGTTTATTTGTTAGCATTTTATATGTATATAATAAATCATTATATTGTTCAGCTTTCACTTGATATACAGCTAATACTACAAAACTATCTGGTCCATCATATCCACCCTTATCATCAATTGAATAAGTTTTATATGTAATGTCTTGTAAGTCAAAAAGGCTAATACGTTTAGGCTGTGTATCTTGTTTTGTTTCAATTTTCTTATCTTCATTACTAGAAGTAGAAATATTATTATAATATTGTACTTTACTCTGTGAATTATTGCTATTCTTATTGTTCTTTTGAATTAAAGACCATGCAATAAATACAGCTACACATATAATTACACATACTATTGTTATAATAATAGGTTTTATTGTGATAGTTGGAGGGGAGATATGTTCTGTGTCAGAAATAGAATTACCACAATATTCACAAAATTTGCTATCGTCAGTTATTTCTTTCTTACATTTATTACAAATCATACTCATTCCTCCTTTGTTTTTAAACTTAATTTATACAGTACATAGGTAATCTCCTGCTGTTTTTAATCCATTTGTGATGATAGTTTCTTGATACTCTAATGGAATAGAATTTTCATTTACTATCTTATTAATCTTTTCTTTTATAGGATTTAATTCAAGTTTTATTGTTTCAATTTTTGCATTGCATTCGGCAATTTCATTATTTATGCTATTTATCACACTATTTTTATTACTAAATTGGTTATTTAAATCTATTAGATTTTCCTGTATAGAGGCATAAGTAATTGCATTATTATTAATTCCTATACTATATTTATTAGTAACGTTTGTAAATTCAGATAATTCTATACTGTTTCCATTTTGAACAAACATATTATATATGTGTTCATATTCTTTTGAAGAAAGATTACCTTTTATATCATATTTTAGTACATATTGCTCTAATGTGTATATTCCTTGGCTTTTTAGACTTGTTTTTGTATCTCCTAAAATATTATGTTTTCCGTTTAGTTTTTCTGTTTCAGATTTTATTTGTTCATTTAGGTTATCTAATTCTTCATTTTTTTCTTTTAAATCTTCTTCAAGTTCTTTTAGTACAGATTTTTCCTTTAATATTCTTTGTTTGATTTCATTTACTGCTGGTCTTTCTGCATATACAGCTTTAGCTATATTTTTATCTGTTTCTGGCATATCTTGTATTTGTTCTAATAGTTGTTCTTCTGTATTAGCAAATGTTTTATTATATATTCTTGCTTGCCTTAAATCTTCTGCCTTATATTGCTCATAAGCTATATTTTGATGTTTCCAATATATAACTTGAAAATTCATTAGTATTACATAAGTTAATACTATAATTAGTGCGATAGCACCTATTGTTAACCATTCCTTTTTATTACTTTCCATATAAATTCCCCCTTTAATTTGTTTTTTCGACCTTTTTCGACATATCTACTTTAATTATAGCACATTTTTATAGTTTTGTATATGCTACTTATAAATTTTGTTAATTTTGTAAATACTGTTTACTGGCAATACCACTTACTAATTGATAAACTTTTTATAGTGAGGTGTAATTATGGAAGATATTGATAACAACCCTAGTATATATAAGATATTGGGTAATAATATAAAGAAAATTCGTACTAAAGAGCATATTTCACAGGAACGTTTGGCTGACTTAATAGGTAAATCTTCTCATTTTATTAGCTTGCTTGAACGTGGGGAGAGTGGAGTTGCTATTGATATTTTAATTGATATTTGTAAAGCTCTTAATACAGATACAAACTCTGTATTTGCAGGAATAATAGATAATTCTAATATGTATAATAACAGTTATTTGAATAAATCTTTTGAAAGATTTAGCGATGTTGACAAAGATATGGTTTCATATCTTATCAATTACATTAACACAAAGAAATAAACAAATACAAGGAATACCTTTATAGATATTCCTTGTATTTGTTTATTGGTCTTCTTTATAAAATACCTCTATCATAAGTCTTGTGGCTAGTGAAAATCCCTCTATGAAGTAGTCCTTACATTCTTCATTTGCCATATCATTTTTGTAGGTCATTAGTTGGTCTAATTGTTCTCTCTGGCCTTGTTCCAGTCTTTTATCTATTATATCTCTAAGTTCTATTGATTTTCTGCGTATTCTATTATATTCAGCATTAGTTGGCTTGTCTTGTTCAATTCTTTCGTATAATTCTAATAATGCACTTGGTTGCTCCATAAATTACTCCTTTCTATGCTGTTCTTGTAATACCACCATTAGCTTTTGCTATCTGTATTCCTCCGAATTCAGATGTAGTTTCATCATCTAAATTCATACAATAGGCTAGTGGTAGTCCCTCAGACAGTTCGTTTCTATCTCTCTGCCATTCTTCTGTATATTGGCTTACATATAATAAGCTTAACATTCTGCCATAGGTTAGAGGTGTTAGTATTGCGTGATATACTTTCGCTTGGTGTTTCTCCTCAAATTCTTTAATTGCATTTGTAAATTCTTCCTTATTGCTTACATAGTATAGAATTCCTTGTAAATTTTGGTTTATGTACTCTGAATAGTATAATTTATCGTCTTGCTCGAATTCTGTTACTACATTTTCTAATAGCTCAAAGTTCATTTGTAATATTCTTAATCTGTTTATTGCCTCATTCTTTTGTAGTTTCTTTAGGTTTTCTAACATAATTCGCCTCCTTTCATAGATTTGCTTTTATTATTATTCTTAATATTGGTTTAGTTCTAGTTCTAGATGTTTTTAGGCATAATAAAAGACACCTTATAATTTGGTGTCTTAATCTATATTTTAAATTTGTGCAGAAAATCAAAAAATGAGTACATCTATTATTCTTTTTATCTAATTCTTTTCACATTTAAAATTACTGTAATAATTTTGATTTTTCACTTTCAAATTCTTCTTGTGTTATAACACTATCGTCCAATAATTTTTTTAATTTTGCCAATTTATCATATTTATCATCTTGAGAAACAATGACATTTTTATTTTTTTCCATATTAGAAATATAATTTTCAATATAGTCTTTTATTTCTCGTGCCTCTTGGTTAGTTTTCTCGGTATTAAAACCGCCATCAAAACATACCGTATTTTCATCTCTCATAGCAGCTTGAAGTCCACCCTTAGATTCTTGACTTCCTATTAATACAAATTGAATATATCCTATTGCCATCTTAGCTTCTTTTAGTTGTACGGCAGAAATCTGATTAATTCTAAATGTTTTTTCGCCTGTTAATCCATGAGCATTTACCGCTAATAAACCTTTTCTTTTTATAGTTATTTTATCATCATTTATTATTATACTTGCACTTCCACTTTGTATTGATTTAAAATTATATACTTTATTCTTTATTGTGCTGACTTCGGTTCTTGCTGAATTATTAAAAGATTTCTCTGTAGTAGTGTTTTTATCGTATTCTGTCGCTTCCATATCAAGTTTCTTTTGAGATTTTAAACAACATCCAATAATTATTATTATAACTCCAAATCCTAAACCAGTAGAATAAATATCATCAACTTTATCACCTTTTTGTGTAGCAACGCCCATTGCAAACATTATTATACAAATAATTACTCCTACTATAATTACATACTTCTTTTTGCTTTTTTTAGCTTTATTATTTTCCATATTATTTTACCTCCCTAATTCTCTTTGAAATATTATAAATTTCATCATCCATCGTTGAACTTGGACTAAACTGATTTATTCCAACATTTTTTGCTTTTTCACAAATGTCTATCGCATTTCTATATTCTTTTCTTTTTACATAATATTTAATCAATTTCTTAAAACTGACATAATCATTTTTTCCATTATCTTGATATTCTATTTTATAATTAAAGCCTAATTGATTAAGTTTATAATAGAATTCTTTTATTGATGTGTATAAGTTTATATCATCAATACAATATTTTTCATATTCTTCATTTTCATAATAGTCTTTTCCAGAGTTTTTTGAATCGAACTCAATATTTTCAATAGAGCCAATTAGTAATCTATGTCTTTCGAAAACATTTTTATATTGTTCTCTTAACTTCAAATGCGCTTCTTCTAAATCTTTTCTATAAGTATTATTTATCCATGTATTTGGATATGTATCAAACATTGAAAACTTATGCTTTCTAATACCATTTTTTAAATTTTCGTATTCTTTTAGTTTGATATTTATATTATTTTTAAACTCTTTATTGAATATATACTTTAATGTCTTTTTAGCATTCTTTAATGTGTCTATTGCTAAATCAAGATTTCCATGTCTTTTATAAAAATCAGCTAATAACATATACCCATTAGGAATATCAGTATCAAGTTTTATAATTTTAATATATGTTGCTTCACACTCTTTGTAATCTTTTATTGAATTGTATGCTGTTGCAAGATATTCAAAAAAAATTGCTCTATGAAATTTTTCACCTTTTTTAATTCCATAATCCAATGTGATTACATTATTTTTAAAAGCATCAAAATACAATTTATTAGAAAGATATTTATTAATGGCCTCTATTCTTTCTTGAGCATATTTCGTACTATTAAAAGACCATGCAATTGCCTTTAAATACCTTGTCTGAGGAGAATCAACATTTCCACAAATATCAACTACTCTTTTTAAAACTTCACTTCTATTATTATTACATTCCTTCCAAATTTTTTCACATTCTTTTTCTTCTGCATCACTCATTGATGTCCCTGCAAAAAAAGTACTCATAAGTTTTTCAGCAAAATCTGGATTATTACTTGTTAATAAATTCATATTTTACTCCTATATTTATTATATAATTACTATATCACATAATAACATTTTATACAACAACTTCTTAAAACATATAATTCATATTGCTTAAAATGGTGGGACTACTAATAGGGGACCCAACTTGTATGATACTGTGTACTACTGTATGGTACTAAAATAGAATTTGGGCATAAAAAAATACTCCCATAAGAGAGAGTATTTGGGGCATTCAGTGATATTGTGAGTAACTGTATGATACTCTATATAATATCCCTTAAAAACCCCTAAAAATGGTGCAGATACCCGGAATCGGACCGGGATGGTATTGCTACCGCAGGATTTTAAGTCCTGTGCGTCTACCAGTTCCGCCATATCTGCGTTTCAAAAATTTAGAACATTTTTATTATACAGCGACA
>Ga0256404_1004909_pt1 | contig 24452 bp, 19 predicted proteins | sample RumenRJG_01DNA_FD_185990 | JGI IMG/M metagenome (GOLD analysis project Ga0256404, IMG submission 185990) | Bovine rumen microbial communities from Lethbridge, Alberta, Canada - RJG_01 | ecosystem: Host-associated > Mammals > Digestive system > Stomach > Rumen | place: Canada: Alberta | collected... | reverse complement strand
CGGTCAGCTACGTCAAGGAGACGAACGTGATCTCATATCCGGCAGTTCCGACAGACGAGCCCGCCATGGCCCGGATCCGGCTCTACGATGCAAGAGTATCCGCCGGACATGGTGATTTTCTCGATTCTGATTATTACACGACCATCGAAGTGCCCACCAGAGACGCACAAGACGCGGATTTTGCTGTTACGGTAAGCGGAGACAGTATGGAACCGGCATTTCATGATCACGACATGGTTTATGTGCACCAGCAGGAAACGCTGGACGATGGGGAAATCGGGATTTTCTCGCTAAACGACAACGCGTATATCAAGAAGCTGAAAAATGACAACGACGGGACATTTCTCATTTCCCTGAATCAGAAATACGCGCCGATTCCGGTGCATCTTGACCGCGATGAATTCCGCATTTTCGGGAAGGTGTGCAGGGCAATCCGGTAGGGATCGCTATAGGTCAGTCAGAATCTTATAGGGGAGGTGATGCAGCTTGGAAGAAAGACCAAACAATCTGCTGGAGGCCCGGAAGTCCGCCGGACTTTCCCGGAACAAAGCCGCTGAGGATCTGAAAGTCGATCCGAAAACGCTCTATCGATATGAAAACGGGACGCAGTGCCCGAATGTCTATGTGGCGATCCGGCTCTCCGAATACTATCACCGGACCGTGAAAGAATTGTTTCCGCCGAGAAGCGGGATCTGAACAGAGAAAGGAGGCACCCATGCCGCTCTGGAATCCATGGCACGGCTGCACCAAATGCAGTCCCGGATGCCGAAACTGCTATGTGTACCGGCGTGATGCCGAGTTCGGCAAGGACGCCTCTATCGTAAAGAAAACCGCCTCTTTCAACCTTCCGGTCAAAAAAGACCGGCGTGGGAACTATAAACTGAAGCCGGAAGACGGCACGGTCATGACCTGCTTCACCTCGGACTTCTTTCATCCAGACGCCGATGCATGGCGGCCAGAAGCCTGGCAGATGATGCGGGAACGCCCTGACCTCTCGTTCTATTTCATCACCAAACGCCCGGAGCGGTTCTATGAAGGCCTTCCCGCGGACTGGGGCGACGGATATGAGAATGTCCACATCTGCTGCACCTGCGAAAACCAATATCAGACAGGCCGGCGCCTTCCGATCTTCCTGAATCTTCCGATCCGGCACAAGGAAATCATCCACGAACCGATGCTGCAGGAAATCCATATCGAAAAGTATCTGGAGCAGTACCACGATCAGATCGAATGTGTCTCCTGCGGCGGAGAATCCGGGGAGGGAGCCAGACTCTGTGACTATGGATGGATCATCATCACCAGAATGCAGTGTGACGAATACAGCGTGCCCTTTCACTTCCATCAGACCGGCGGCCTCTTCAAGAAAGGAAGCCGGATCTATCAAATTGACCGGAAGGATCAGGAAGAACAGGCAAGAAAATCCGGGATTGACACGCCACGCTCGCCGATTTGATGATCGGTCTCACTCTACTGGGCAGTTGCGCTCAGCTCCAACACTCCTGCCCTTCCGAGTCTCCGGATGATCGTCGTAATTGTCGATGACAGAAGCGTGTCTGCACGATTCCATTTAAAAGAACAGCGCGTCCCACTTCTCTATCTCATCAATCCACGCCAGCGGATCATAATATTTTTTCTTCTTCCCGTTTGAGCGGATCTCGTACCGGAGCGTTCCGCCGCCAAGGAAGGCATCTACGCTGATCACACAGTCAAGATGTCCGTCATCGTGCCGGGTCTTCTCAATGCTTACCCTGACGTTGGAATACGACTGCAGAAGAGCTCTGACCGCCGGGAGATCCTGCTCATTGACGTACTCTCTGTCAAGGAATGCGCTGTGAATATACAGGACAATTTTCTTTTTGATTTCACCGATAGAAGCTTTCATATCCTTGCCGACTCATTTAAAAAGCTTAAACAGATCGCCCAGTCCAAAGGTAGTCTTTCGATAGACTTTGTTATAGATTGCCTTTTTCGGATGAAGAATCCCCATTCCCTTCTTGCCATAGCCCGGGATCAGCGCCTTTTTCACGGCGCGGGTTGCTCTTCCCTTCGTTCTGGCACTGAATGATTTCTTTAGACTTGGTTTCCTCATTCCGTATTTCATCTTATCTGCCTCACATTCCACAAGATCGCAGCCAAGGGTCTTTACAAATCAATATTAAGTCTCGGTGATCTCGAGATTTCAACAACCAGATTCCCGCCTATGATCAACATATTGCCCGCTGCACATTGCAGATGCAGGCACTGGCGATATTGATATTCATGTGCAATACCGACATTCTCAAGATAGAGATTATTCCCCAGGGTTGTATTTTCGTCGGTCTTGTACAGAGAAAGATATCCTTCGCCCCATACCCATGTGAAATCAAAGGTTCCCTCCGGAAGGTCTTTGCCAATGATATATCGTCCCTGAGGCAACTGGTTTTTCCCAAGTTTGATAAGAGACTTTCCTTCAGCACTTGCAGCATTTTGCCCAGATTTACCTTCTATACAGTCATCTGATCCATTCCTTTTGTCCGGATCCAGTGCCATTTGCAGAAGCCTGTCAGCCATTGCTGTGCCTGACATCACCTTCAGGATCTTTTTCCTGCCGTTTTTATAAGCGATACTGAATGTAAGTTCTGTTCCATCCGGCACAGTCTGACTCATGGCAATCGGATCCCCGAATGCTGAATTTGAGAAGCTCAATCCCCAGGATGTTTTGTTCTTATACTTCTGTGTCTGCTCTATCAGCACAACGGAAGTTATGTTGTTGTGATTCTCTCCCTGGTTTCTACTGAAAATTCCCATGCTAACATTCCTCCCGCTCCGTGCCAAAATCGATCATCCTATTTTTTCTATTTCCTTATGTTTCCCCTCATAAAGGCATCCTGGTATACACGCCAGAACTTTTGCTTCAAATACAGCACAGAATTCGAATCCTTGTTTTTCCCATATCCGCAACTAAACTCTTCGCAAGCATCAGCCAGCGGATACAGCAGCCTTTCAATCGCCGGATTCTCATCCTCCATTGATTTAGTGCACTCTTCGAGGTAAAGCCAAAAGTCGTTCAGAAAAGAATCCAGATCGTCCCCTGCTTTATCCATCAGAAATTTACGCATATATTCTTCTGCTTTGGCAATTGCCGGCATATCTTTCACATTACTTACAAGCTTCTTCTCCCCGACAGCATCCAGCGCAAATTTGATTCCGTCCGCGGTCGTAAAATCGACTTCATGAGTACCACGATTGGCTTTGGACGCATTTATCTTCTGTGCTTCTTCCAAAATAACAGACCCCGAGCTTTGATCATGCGTCAGAATCACCTTGCCGATCACTGACTTCACCTCTTCCAGTGGCATCGGCAGCTCATCTTCATAGAACTTTTCCTTCCGGGTAACTTCTACCAACTCCTTGCGATTTGATTTTCCAGCCGGAACAAGAATAGCATCCCCAACATCAATGCTTCTGTCGGTAGTCCGATAGTAATATTCCTGATCGCTTCCCGGAAATTTCACGCTGAGATAAATGTATCTCTGTCCGCTGTGACCATTGAATAAAAACAGGTCGTCAACGCCCAGCGTCTCCCTAATGATGGAATTTAAGTCGTCATCTCCAATCTCAAAATCCTGATCAAGAGAACCTTTCCGACGAATTTTCGTGCCATCTTCCATGGTAATCGTGATCTGGAAATCTCCGATATCCGTCGCAAACCACTCTTCCTGGTCATGATCTTTGAAGTATCCGCTGATCAGATCAAGAAGCCATGCCGCTTTTTCTGTCGGAATCTGGAAAACATTCTTTGCCGCCTTAACATACCCATGTCTCTTAACGCCGAAGCCATACACAAATCTTGTAATCTGAACCCGCCCGTCACGGTAGATTTTGACATGTTGCTCCACTTCGTCATTAAACGCAGGCATCGGGCCGTAAGAAATATTATTTGATTTGATAACAATTTTTTCTGTAATCATATTTCCCACACTTTTGGCCATGCGCTATCAGCACGGCCAGACTGAATAATACCGTTCAGCTTTTTCTCAACACCTGAATGATTGCATCAGCAATCTTAACTGCGTCATCTTCTGTATTGTCGGCTCCAAATGTAATACGGATCGTCCCCTCTGCATACTCCTCCGGAACGTGAATAGCTTTTATTACGTGTGAAACTTGTGTATTGACTGAGTCGCAGGCTGATCCGGTTGAAATGCAAATTCCTTTCAAATCTAGTCGATGAAGAAGCATCTCACCATCACCTCCGCGGAAGGAAAGATTCACATTTCCGGGAAGATGGTTATCCGCTCCATTCCGCATAAAATCCAAGCCAGCTTGATGCAAGCGACTCACAAGTGTGTTCTCTAAAGCTTTGAGCCGCGAACTTTCTTCTTCAATTCGAACGGTGTTCTTCTGTAATGCCGCTGCCATGCCAACAATCCCTGCGACATTTTCAGTTCCAGCACGACTTCCTCGTTCCTGAGAACCTCCGTCAGCGTATGGGTGAAGGATTACACCTTTCTTGATATATAGAAAGCCTATTCCTTTAGGGCCGTTAAATTTATGAGCAGAAGCAGAGAGTAAATCTACACCGAGCGCATGAACATCAACCGGAATATGACCGACCGACTGCACTGCATCCGTGTGAAATAGCGCTCCGTGCGCATGGGCTATTTCAGCGAGTTTGTTGATTGGCTCTATGCTTCCAATTTCATTATTACCATACATAACGGAAACAAGAGCGGTTCTTTCTGAGATACACCGCTCAAGCTCTGCGGAACGGACAATACCTGCACTGTCAACAGAAAGATAATTGACAGGAACTCCGAGCGTCTGAACAGTTATGCACGAATTTAAAATGGCGTGATGCTCAATCTGAGACGTAATAATCTGATTTTTTTCTCTGTTAAGGAACAGGGCGGATTTGATCACCCAGTTATCGCCTTCCGTGCCGCCGGAGGTGAAGTATATTTCCTCCGGTGCAGCACCTATACAGGAAGCTATCGTTTCACGCGCTCCCTTCAAAGCTTTTTTCGAAGGCTTGGCAAAGAAATAAGGCTGTGAAGCGTTCCCGTATTCTTCAAGTAGATACGGCTTCATAGCGTCATATGCTTCCTTACATAATTTTGTCGTTGCAGCGTTATCCGCATAAATCATACTGCCTCACCTGTCTATTCAAATAGCTTGCATCCCTCATCTTTGAATTCCTGGACCTTTTCGTTCAAATCTTCAACCGTGGTATCAAGATAAGCTGCCAAACAATCTATGCAATAACAGTTTTTTACATTCATCCCCAATAACTTCTTGTTAAGACCGATTGTATTTTTATCCAGGTTTTCTTTGCCACAACTTACACAATTAATTCTCTTCATACAACAATCTCCCTGATCGTAAATTGTGGCATTTGCTTCGCTGGTTTTCTATACTCGTCAGGATCAAGGATTTCAAGCTGCTTTTGAATGATTCCCCTCATCTTTCTCGCTGGGCGGAGGCAATACCTATCAAATTCATACGGATCCACATCATGTGCAGAGCGAACATTTGGGAAGAAGAGCTTTAAATACGCCGTGGCTAATCGCTTCACCGCTTCGACATGCCGCTCATATGCCCCATCTGAAACCTGAACAATGCTGTCAACAATTGCTCTGTAGCTTATATCATCACGCAGTAAATGCAGAATCGAGCAGAAATATTCTGTATTCAATGCCCAACCGGAAACTTTTAGTTCTGGCTTCATTGGAGGGATATCCCATCCTTTAATAAAGCCGTGCATACGATCAACAAGAGCGCTTTCTTTAAAAAGGGAAGGAAGTTCGGTGAGCATATTCTTGTATTCATCCATATTATTTTGTTCGATGTTTCCAAGAAAAACTATGCCCGCATCTGATGTAACAGTAAATCCATCTACAGTGCATTTACCGTTATTTTCCATGTACCCTTGGAAAATAGATTGCATCTCACTTACATTAGTGAATTGAACCTTTTTAACCTCATCAATCGCGACATAATCATGACCAACAATAAAGCCAGGTGCTCTGCGTGCCTTGTCATAAAACATCTTTGGTCTTGAAACAGTGCCTCCGTCGACCAGCAGCCCATACTTGCTAATGTTTCCAAAAACATAAGACTTTCCGGTCCCCTTGGGTGCAAGCTCAATGATATTTAGATTCTTCTCAACAAAGGGAAGGAGACGCTGAAGCATGGAGAGCTTCTCATGTTCATCCTCATAGCCATTCGGATTGTAGTCCATCGCCCCAAGTAAAACATCGATCCATTCTTCTATGGAAAAGTCAGATCGTACATCTTTATAAAAATCAAGGTCAATGCTATATGGCGTAAAGCTTGTGAAGTTCGTTAGTTTGATTTTTCCTGGTATTCTCGGTTTTGCGTTGTCGTCCGGAGGACGGTACCCCAGTTCAACAATACCCCAGATTTCATTACCCTTTACAAGATCATCCTTAACATTTTCCCAAACCGTATCTTCAATTACCGTCTCTTTATTTGTAAGACCATAGTCAGGCAAAGCAAACGACACTGTTCCGGTCTTGATGTCAATATCAACATCAATTCTGGTCAACAGCTTTACACGCTCATATTCTTTACTAATACGATTTTTTATGCTAAGCCAGTCCTCTTTCCGAGGCATATATGTGTTAACAAAACTTAGCAAATCGTCAACATCAAAATTTCCATTATCGTCTTCAAATTGTTTCAGAACCCAATCCCGGAGAAATGACGGAAGCTTCAGTGTCTTAAGAAAGCTCATTTCATCGAGATTCTTATATACTGCCATTTCTTCAAAGCATTCTCTGAGCTTATCACTCACTTAAGCCAACCTCCCTTATAGTAATTTTCTCTCACCAAAGTCAGAATTGTCTGCCGTAAATACTAATCCCGCCTTCAATAAGTTATTGTTATAGTAAACATCAACGGTATATTTACCTGCTTTGCGAAGTTCAGGTAACGCAAAAGTGAAAGTCTGTCCATCTCGAGAATTCCCTTCATGTTCGTTCTCCAGTCCAGATATACGTATGCTGAGGTTGTCAAGCTTTGTTTTAGAAAACAGACGGATGACAGCATCCTTTTTGCGTCTGCTGAATTTTATGTTCTTCTCTAATAGTTGTATTTCTATTTCGTCCGGTGAATAGCTGATTTCTATTATCGGAACAACCACCTCTTCAAGAGTAGCACCACCATGCACTTCAACATTGGCTTTCCTACTCCCCTTAAATCTGTCATAGTTCGCAAGAACCCAGAATCCGTTTTCTTCTATTGCACAGGCAGGTTTTTCGTCTATCTCGCTTACCGGGCAGCATCTGCCTGAATGCTGTGCATTTGATTCAGAACCCCACATGTTTTCACGATGACTGATTACCGAGAGTCTGCTTGCACCATGATCGGATATCATAATCGCACGTTTATAAGTGCCGTTCACCAATTTCGTTGCTATTTTTTCAATGATCTGTGTGATTATCTCAAACTCCCTCGGTATGTAGGTTGGTAATGCGTTATTTGTGTAATCGAATTCTTCCTCGCCATGATGTTTCAAATCATCCAGACTCTTGATTCCATTTTTATCCGGCAGGAAGTCTGCACCGCCTTCCATAAATACATCAACAAACTCTTTGTTTAGAGACGTTATTGAAGGAAGTTCACAATGGCATAAGGTGACATTGGCAAGCAATTTTCTTTTCTGGCACTGATCCAAGATGTAACTGAGATATTCAACACCCATTGAGTCCACAAAATACACAAGCGTACCTTTTTTCTCAAAAGCATCCAATTTCTCGCTGCGCGCGGGAAGCAGAAGATTAAATTCCCGTTTTTCTGCTTCTTCCTCTACCAGTTGCATAAAGTCCGGAAATACCTTGTTGACAACTTTCTGGTACTTGTACTCCTGAAAATAAGAATCCAGAAGCGGAATCTTAAATCGATAGGGCTGTAAATATGCATAAAGCTCATGGTAAATGTGCCGAAGAATCTCCTCTAAATTTTTACGACCGATCATTTCAGAATAGGCATCAAGATTCTCAAATATCAGGTTTTTCTCTGCCTTGGATGCATCGGTGAGATAGTACAGTGCATCCACACCTTTACTTTTCACCATTGCGCAATAATCCGCGACCTCACCATCCGGATTTCCAAGCAGAAGAATGAGTTTTTTCCGTTCGTCGTAATGTTCCCAGAATTTCTTATCCTTATGAGAAACATGAAGAATGCTTCTGAACACGCTCCTAATAAACATATCGCTGCCATCTGCGTTACTTATAGCTTCCGTCAGGCACCAGCTGTTCTTTGCTCCATAAAGTTTTAGCGCTATGAAATAGAGCCACTTCTTCTTAGCATCAAAAGCGCTCCAACTGCCTATGAGCATATCCAGATTCGCCGTGTTTCCAAATATATTTGTGATAAATTTCATCCAAGAGCCTTGCTGCGTAATACGGACAAGCGCATAATCCCATTCTTCCTCCGAACCATATTTCTTGTTTAGCTGATCAGTTGTGGTATCTATATTGCAAAGAACCTCAAATGGATCATTGAGTACCGTAATACTGTACATTGACCGTGGATAAGAATATTTTCTCTTCTTGGTGTATACATACAGTTTATGTGCTTTGCTTTCTTCAATAGAAGCGGGCACATGCTCAATCCCATTAATTGACACATTTCCATCAGGAATCGGTATATCGTGCGTGACAAAAATAAGCCTCGGGAGTTCAGTTTTCTCTCCATCTACTAAATATAGAAATTGTGTATACCGTTTATCTGTCTTTTCCAGTTCTTTTTCGCACTGATAACATACAACAACTAGATGTAAGCCGAACAAGGATGTGGCTACAATTCGATTCAAAAAGTCACGCAGACTGTCTTCTCCAAGCAACCGATAATAACTGGTTAGACCTGTTACGAAAACCGTCCCCTTAGCCGTTGCCAGATAGTTATATAATGCGTCTTCCGACAGATTCTCATCATCGGAAGAAAAGTCCGCGACCGACTTGAATGTATTGTCTCCAACAGCAAAATGCTGGCATACATCGTGTGCAATTTCGGGATTGTTTATATTCACAAGGCGTGGGTGTACATCGCCATCGCGCTGCAGATACCTTTCAATCCGCTTTATGGCGTCTTCTTTCGTAAGACTCATTCTGCGCGCCTCCTTATTTTCCCTTGATTATTTCCATTCCTACTATCATGTTGTCCTTAATAAGCCGCTTAAGGTATTGCTTTGCTTCGGTGGCATCCATATCTTCGATTCTCTCCAAAGCTTTATCGCAACCAGTTTCATTGTACTTGTATTCTGCCATTGCCTTCAGTTTCTTTTCGACTTCCGGTAAGCCGAACCAGTCATAAGGTCCTGCTGAAATCCTCTGCTTAAGATACGTCCGAACCTCATCCAAATCTTCAAGCATGACGCTGTAAGATTTGACCACATTTTCACGGAAAGCTTTGTCACGCTCTTCCTGACTTGATAGCCTGTCGAAGAAATCAGCTCTCTCAAGAAATTCCTTCGCTTTTGCTATTGAATTTGCATCAGCATTTTTTTGATTTAACGTTCCAAATGCTGCTCTGGCCGCCGGAACATCCTTGCTTGGAATCATGCACAAAATGGGCATCAAATATTTATCCGACCACTGTCTCGGCGAGTCTGTTTGCGTTTTTTCACGCCACATTTCTTTCAGCTGCGTTGCATTTTGTTCGCTTATGTACTTATCAACTGTCTGCTGTACCGCAAACTGATACTCAGACTTTTCGGAAGTAAACAGGTTTTTAGGAAGCAGCCTAAATATTTCCTGTATCTCCTGATCATTAAAGCGACCAACAATAAAAGCGCATGCTTTCTTAAAAAGGTCTGTTTGACTGTTATAAAAGCGATTAAATGCATCTCCATTTGTAGTTATCTGTTCAAGGAACCGCTTTCTCTTTGATTCGAGCAGCACACCAGACTTCTTTATGTCGTATAACAGTTCCATGAGATCAGACAAATCTTCCCAATAATTCTTTGCGTACAAATAGGAAATGCGGATCATCCCACACTTATCTTCCCATTCCCGGATGGCACCATCGAAAGACGTGCTCTTGGGAAGGATATTATTGCTCTGGGCGATTATTCTGTATTCGAGAATTGCCTCATCAATTTTCTGGTTTGCAGTATCTTTATTCCAAACCCAGTTTGCCGCATCCGCATCAAACTTTCTCTTTAAGCGGTTAATATACTGACCGCCATCATCTACTTCACCTGCAAGTTTAGGTAATACTCCATCTTCATACTGTTCCAGATAAGTCTCCATTCCCTCAGAGCACTTATCCTTCGTGACGAGGGACGCAAGGTCGTCAATCGCGCCGGGATTATCTATACACAGTTTACCGATTGCCATCGCAATATCACTGTCGGTCTTAGCGGTTCCGAAATTGCTGTTGTTTGCAATACCACTGTAGTCGTCGATAAGATTTGAAACAGCAACTTTGCTGGATTTCAGAGTTGCATTATCAAGAACATATTTAAGCACCCAGATAGGAAAGGACAGTTCTTTCATTTTCTGGCGGATTCGCTCCCTCGTCTGTTCAACAGAGTTACAGAGATTGATCGGAATTCCGAAAATTTTCGAAGAAGCCTCATTAAACGCTTTTTCCTCCGCAGTGGTTGCGACAATAAATTTGTCTTTGTAGCGAGGAATTGGGTTCTGTTGATGCTTTATGACCTCTGACACCATCTCCTTGAGCTTTGCAACATTCAGGATGTCGTTATTGATGCCGTCGCTGTAGTTGTATGTTCCGTCTGTGTATTCTTTCAGTAGAAATCCAATCACAAAGGCAGTCAGGTTGCATGGCATAAATCCATAATTTCCATCTTTATCCTGCAGGAAATTATAAATTTGAGCGATAGAAATTCTGTCGCCAGAAGCAAAGGCATCCTGAATGATCCTATCAACCTCTACCTTGATTTTTGATATTGGTAGATACGGAGCTGACTTCCAGTATTCTGGAATCTTCCATGCTTCTTTCCCGATATAATTTTCAAGTTTCGTCTGCTCGTTCCCCGAGTGGAACTGTCCCTTCGTTTCCTGGATTGCACCATACTCTACACCAGTAGGCAAAGAAGTGGACTGCCACATGGTATCATTTACGGAACCGTGCGTTTCAAGCCCTTGACTATAATGCTTACGATCAATAGCAAAGAGATATTCTGTTAGCTGATCAAATGTTACCGCACGCTCACCGGCTGGCTTGTCCTGTGTGTAAACCATAAACTCGCCCGATGCAATTTTCCTACGCCATTTTTTCAACACATCCTTGGCATTGTTATCGTACTGATTGGCAAGACTGCGATCCTGCTTTAAATTCACAACCGAGTTTGCCATTGCGTCAGCGTACTGATCAAGAAGATCATTTCCGAGTGGAGTAATAGACGCGTCGATAAAGACGATATGATAACTGCCATCGGCAATAGCTTCTGTGATGGCTTTTCCAATCAGTGCGCTTTCCGCATCGTCTCTAGCAAACGCTACGACAGCCATCAGCTTGTTTCCAAATGATTCCTCCTGTCCACGCAGCTTATTGATAGTTGACTTGAAATCACTGTATGAGACGTATCTAACCTCATATCTCAGACGGAGAGCACCCGTCAGAGAAAGTGCAGATGCCATGTCTGCTTCCTGTACAAGGGTAGAAGTAGATTTCTTTTTTTGCTCTTCCTTCTGCTTATCTATCTCAACAACGTTACCAGTATTAATTAAAGCAGAATACTGTGTCTTTCCTCCCAGCATAGGTTTCTTATAAAGAATGTCAGGAACCATGCTATCTGCAATGCGGACAGGTTCATCATTCTCAAGGTCGGAACCCTCAAAAGCATTATTCAAGTTCCTTTCGTTCGGAATAAAGAGTTCAACTGAATCGCCGGTGCGCTGAGAAATTGCCTGTAGCAGTAGCACTGTTTTCAAAACACGCTTCCGTTCAGAATCAAGATTCTTGCTTACAGCAAGACCATAGCAATCAAGGATAGACCTGATGTCTGGTGCAAGATACTCTTTACCTTTCTCATAAAAGAAGTCCCAAAGCATGTCTATCGTCAAAAGCGGATTAGCATCGTGAGGTCCGCAATGATTGATAAACCACTGAAAGCCTTTGATTTCATCACCACGGTCATTCTTAATAAAATCGAACATACTTCTCTGATTCGAATCAAATGCAGAAGAGATGTGCTTCAGTAAAAGTGCCGCATAAGGATGAATAGGCAGAATCTTTTTGAGTTCTGCGTCATTGATCTTCGCCTTATCCTTAACAAGTTTTCTGGAATCATATGTCAAGTCATAAAGCTCGTCACGTGTTGCATGCCAATCCTTCTGAATCTGAGGATCTTTATTTTCCTCCATTGCATCGCCCATAAGACGGAATGCCATGTTTTCAGGGAGCTCGATATTGCAGATGGGCTGAACGAAACGTCCCATCAGGCGCTTCCAGTCCTTATCAGAGTCCGGGAACATATGCATAACATTGTGGGTAACGATAATCAGATAAAACGGCTTATCGCCACTGAAATCAGCAATCTCCTGAAATCCGGTCATCGCCCGCATGTTATTGCGGAAATAATCCGTAAACTCGTCCCAGATGAATACAATTGCTTTGAAATTGTTTCTCTTGATAACTGCGTCAATCCAATTAAGGAGAGAGGTCGTTGTAAGCGTCAGGGCAGAGAAATGTTGTTCCCCGGCAACCTTCATAATTTTACCCATAAGTGACTGGAGTGCTTCTCCCTTTGAGGGCTGTTCCAATGCTTGTTTGGCATATGCGTTTAACTTTTCAATGATGGCATCAACATCGTCTCCGGAGAAAAGATCAGTGTACTTTTCCTGAATCAAAGCATTGAAATAGTTCTTGTTGATAGGATCAGAAAGCCATGTCACCGCCGAATCCTTCAGCGCACCCTCTCCGCGATCCAAGACCCCCGCATTATTCAATGCAGCAACGATGCTCTGCTGAATTGCAAAAACAAGGTCGTCGTCACCGTGAATATTCGACGAGCCATAGCGATGTACGGTCAGGATCTTCTGATCGCCACTTTTGAGCTGCTGAAACTTGTTGTATAGATCTGTGCCAAGCTCTTCGTTGTACTTGTCAAAATACGCTTTTGTGTCCTCAGCCGTAGCATCCAAAAGTTTCTTCAATGTCAATACAGCGTGAGATTTACCTGTGCCGTAAGCACCTTCCACCCAGAGGGAAAGCTTCTGTTTTCGGGATATGATACTGATTGTGTCCTTTATGAGCTTTATGAAGGTTTCGTGAGGATAGAATTTCTTCCAGAGATCTGGGTGACTTTCAATTTCCGCTTCATTGATCTGCGCAAGGTATTCAGGATCAATGTCGAAATAATCACGGTATTTGTCTAACATCGGCTTACTCCTTTAAAAACAGTGTCAACACATCCTGAGCGTTTTTTTCGCTTCGGAGCGTAATATTATCAAGGTCAAGCGTAAAAGTCGCATTGATAAACTCTGGGTAGTTTATGGAAAGACCAGTAAGAAGCTTTTCCATATGGTCGCGGTCAAGACCGAAGATTTCAGTCGGGCTTACGCCGTCGCTATCGATTTCATGGTTCAGCAGTCTACCGAGTGTAAACTGATAGTATCCTCCACAACCCTCTGCAAATTTGTACAGGGAATAGAGAATGACGCGGGGATCGGGGTTCTGCCAAGGAGTACGAGTAATTGATACTATATGCCTCTTTTCCTTTACAGAATGTCCCATTCCCACTTCATTGAATGGCAATTCGACAAATCTCCCGAATGAGCTCCATATATCATTCACCCAGCTCTCTTTCGCACCATCATTAACTAATAGCGACAGGGTGTACTCCTTAGTATAATTTTCAAGCATCTTAAGGCGCTTAACATACCAATTAATTTGTGGCGTGTACGAAAGATTAGTAAGCATTATTCCCCAGCTCGAAAGATTATCAAGGCCAAGCTGATCTATCACTTCAGCAGTATGGCTAAATCCGTTTTCGTCCAACAGATTAGCGTCTCTAAGAAACCGCTTAAAGAAGCTATACATCTGTGAGCCGAGTGAATGCTTTTGGTCAAAATCATTCTTGTAATTAAAGAACTGTATGAACCACTCAATTTTAGGAGCGTGGTGAGAGTAACAGTTCAAACTCTTGTTTGCTGACATTACTAGCCCCCCTTTAGGCATCTCTAATGATTTATATATAAGGCACCCTTTATCTACCTTATGGCATTCAGAACAATGGAAGCATCTGTCGCTTATTTTTACTTTTCCATCCTTCATAGCGATACATCCATAATGACAATCCGCTTCACATTCATGGCAGTTAATACAACATGCTGCCTTACGAAATACATTCTTTAGCAATTTCACAAAGAGCGGGTCTTCTTTTGCGAGTTCCTCATCTATATAGACGCGATATCCTTTTTCTGTTTCTGTTACCGTAAACCTATGCTCTTTATTTCGGAATAAAATCGTGTATGGTGAAGAATCGTTAAGCAATACTCCTACCGTTTTTATCCATTCCTTCCACTCTGTTCTCGGATTCTCTATTGTAAGAATTTGTCCTCCTCGGGTTTCTGACTCAGAATACCCAATTTCAATTGGTAAATCCCTACCATTCTTACGTGCCTTCCATCCACCGTTTTCTATAAACTTCTTTAAAGCTTCGTTGTTTGCAAATTCCTTTTGATACATTCGTTCAATAATTTGAAGAAATTTATCGAACTCTTCAGGATACCAAGCTCGGCTCATATAATCGTTTCGTTCAGCTGCTCTTGGACAAACTAGACATCCGGCTCGTCTGTGTCCTTTTTTATAAGCTTCATTCAACGGCAAGCTTTCAGAGTAAATGTATAAATACAATTCCGCTGAATTCCACTCTAAGATGGGATTGCAACTATATTGTCCCTTGTGCTTTTCTCCGAGGCTAACGTAATCATATCCACTACGCGCCAAACTTTCACTTGCTCGAATTCCTATAAAAGCCATCCCAGTAAAATCTGATTTACCGGTTTTTCTTCGCAAGGCAAGTACCTGAGGAGCGGTTTTATGGACACTGCAACACCATCGTGTCACTGTTGCGGGTGGGCCAAAGTTATTCCATGTGTATTCAGGATTATATTCTGAACGGGCTCGGATAAAATCTATTTGTTGGTCGTCACAATATGCTTCAACCTTATTCACCACATCATAGGTGTCCGGAAATTCCATCCCCGTATCACCAAATAATACTTTGAAGGCATTATGAGGCAAAGCTTTCTGAACAATGTCTAAAGTGACGATGCTGTCCTTCCCACCTGAGAAAGCTACATAAAAAACATCTACTTTTTTCTGGTATTTTCGGTAAGTGTTATATACTTCCTTAATGGTATCCTGCACCAGACCCTCAAGTATCCTCCTGTTCTTCTCAATCATGGCAGGGATATCGACAAATCGGAGTGGTTGACCGTCTGGCTCCGGATCTTCAAGGATTTCTATTTCCGGCGCAGTATAGCAGGAACCTCCTTTTGTCTGTGCAACTTTTCGGCCTCTGTAAAAATAGTTGTTAGCCTCAGCCCACATGTAGGGATATGCTTCATTCTTGGCATAATTCCAATATTTATCAAATCCCAGTATATCCAATTCTTTATAGTAAACAGGACGTGGTTCCTTGCTAAAGCCAAGCGATGAGCTGGTTAGTAGTAAGCCTCCTGTCTGTTCATCATAGATGTAAGCGTACATGGCGTTTCTATTTTCCTTTCGTCAACCTCTGCTGTTTTGCTGCAGATAAAACTTGTTCAATTTTTCCGTAGTTCTTACGGGCGAGCAGACCACTGTCCACGAGATATTGCAAGGCCTTTTCTCTGCCCAGAGGAACTCCACTGACCGCCAATTCCGCGCTTAACAGTTCATCAAAATCATTGTAATGGGAGCTTCGCCTGACAATAGCTCCAACAGGTTTACTCGCTGTAAATCCACTGTGCAGAAGTTTAAAGTCTTTGCTGAAGTCAGCTACATAATGCTCGAGCAGGAAACCATTCCACGGAAATCCTACATCGGGGAACGAGCCAAAGAAGCTGACATCCTGTAGAATAATATAATCTCCTGTACAAAAACGGCTGATAGCAGCATCCGTTGCTTCAATGTCAAATGCCGCCTGGTCACGCGATACGAATTCATCTGCGTTAATCCGTAAAGAATTATCGTATACGGAATCGAAGTATATCGGTGTGTCAAGATCACGTTTCAGAGCATTTAGCTGTTCCAGCGTGAAATGGTCCCTTGTTGAAGCAAAATGAGCGAACACATCAGCCATAGACAAATCCTGTCCATATGCACTGATAATCTTTCCATTGAAGGAAAACATATCCCGCAACTTATACCCCACAACATCTCGGAGACCGAGTGTCTCGAGGAAAGGATATCTTTCCATTACAGCGGGAAGTTTTATTTCTATGGCATCCGTCAACTCCTTGCCACCCATATAGCCCTTGTCATCTATCGCATGCTGAATTAGATCAATAATCGTATCCGTTTCCTGCTGTGTAAAATGTATAATGTCCGCATGAAAATATTCACCTTTCTGATTTCGAACGAATTCTGCACTGTGTGAACCTGCAACTGCCGAGTACACTGTGTCTTCATTGATGTGCGAAAGCGCCGCCTTCAAATCATCTACAGTCACCGGAACGCCAGCCGTTATCATGTAATCTCTTACTTCATCTATTGGATCGACCTTTGTATGATCATCCTTTGACAAATAATTTTTATGAATGTAAAACCTGCCATTGTTAGCAAAGCCGAGATAGTTTTTGAGCATCTCAGGATTGTTTATTCTTTTGCCCTCAAACTCATTTTCAAATTCTTTATACAATGCATCGAAATAAACCGCAGACTTTCCATCTCGAAAGCAATCGGTGATGTACGTAAAAATTCTCTCAGCGGTCTGTTCAGACATCATCATTTCCGGCAAATACACAAAATCATTACATCTGATGGTAATATGAGCGATTCGTTTTCGCACATCCTCATCAGATTCAGGAAGCCCCGATTTATATTTATCCTCCCAGAAAGCGCGGAACCGTCCCATACTAAGTCCCGAATCTATCCTGAACCCTTTCGGGAATTTTTGGGTAAGGAGCTCTCGATATGGTGTGAAATCCACTCCAGCAAAAGATTCCTCTTTTATCGTCGTATCACCTGCGACCGCATGGTTGCCACTAAGATATTCCACATACTTTCGCAATGCGGCACGGAACCTGTTATGTTGGCTCTGGTTCAACTCAACAAATTCTGCTGTTTGGAACAGGTCAGCAACTGTTCTTGATACTGCGCTGATATCTGTCGAGCCCCGAATCGCTAAGCTGCCGATACTATGTGACTGAGCAAATTTATCGACAGTATTAATTGCGGAATCATAGCTACGTCCAGTACCTTCCGCCATTCCACAGGTCTTAGTCAGCCAATCATAAAATGAAAGTCCATTTGAATTACAGCTTTCTTTTTCTCCATCATTGCTTTTTATTTGAACGGTTCCAACCTGCCGCCTGCTGCCTCGAGAGGCGGCGTACAGGATGTTTACTTCACTGTAATCGACATCGCACAATTTCAAGAACAGGCCAATCTTTTCTACAATATCCGATGCACTTTCATTTGTTTCGAGAAATAAGTCGTCAGATATTTCTCGTGGTGCTAACATTACATCCGAACCAACTGTATCTGCGATGTCTACCCTTCCTTTTCCCCCTATGCTTCTCCCTTTCAAAGAAGCAATTCTGTCGGGATAATCCTCGAACAGACATTTCACTGCCTGAACATATGCCTGTGTCCAATTTCTGACTGAGTAATGTGTACCGAAATATTCTAGGTCTGAAGGACGCGTATAACTGTAGTTTCGGGATTCAGTAAACGATACTTTCAGTTCAGCTTCTTCATTTTTGTTTTTTGAATCGGCATCATCTGTTTCAACATCAGCACTTGCAGCTTCTGAATTAGTATTCCCATCTTCCTTAGTCTGATCATTCTGCAAATACTGCAAATAATTCCTATACGTATTTAGTGCAGTAATATAAGTATTCCTTTTGCCGCCAATATGTAGGTTAATTCCCTTATTAGTTCGAATTTGCTTTGTAAGCAATTCTATTTCTTCAATATCCTTTACATGGATAATACCGGAATGTATAACCTTACGTTTTAATAGCAGCATACTTAAAACATTGAGAGATGCGACTGTTCTTTTTGCCTGCTTCGGATAATTTTCGTCAAGCCACGAGGCAAAACTCATATTCTCTGCTTTGACTGGTTTGCTTTCCTCCATTGTCTCACCCAACAATTCCATGTATTTTTTATGGTTGTTTCTATATATTTCCACGATACTGAAATACCATCCAGTATCCACATGCAGTCCTGATTTTCTTTTTGTATAGACATATTCAAGCTTGCTCATTTGCAGAGCAATGCCATTTTCATTACGAAACTTGTCGTCAACTGCGATACCGTTTTTCACAGCAATCTGACGCAATAGCCTTGATACATCCTTAACTGCTTGCTTTCTCTCAAGTTCATGGTTCAGTACTTTTATCAGGGCACAAAGCAAGATGGCTTCTTCATGTTCGTTCCATTCAATTCTTACAGCCACGCTATCTCGCCTCCCTACATATTGTTTCACCACTCGCCCTTGAAGTAACTGTAAGAGAAGTGATTCCTAATGATTAACACCTAGCCGGATCTTATTTTTATTGATCTTTTTCTGTTCCATCAGAACATCGGCATGTTCGTTGTCTGGCACGAACTCCATAATGTCCCCAATATCGCAATTTAATGCATCGCATATTTTCAGCAAAACTTCTGTATTCACATTCGCACCTTTACCAAGTTTTGCGATGGACGTGGCGCTGACACCGCTCATTTCTCGTAATTCTTTCTTTTTTATGTTACGATCAATCAGTAACTTGAATAACTTGTTGTAGCTGAAGCGCATGGTTGCTGCCTCCGTCATAGTTCACCCTACTTTTGCATTAACTGTTACTTCACAGCATTTCACTCAAAAACCGCATTTCTTACCGGCGCATCCACATTTCTGAATATGATCACTGTCGCACCGGCCGCGTCGTAGTCAATGTGTGGTATATAGTTGTAATTCTCAATCACTATGAACTGTCCTTCGTCTTGGTGATTCATGAAATATCGGTATCGACTGGACCGCATACTTCCTAACATATCTTCATTCATACCATCATCGAAGCCGTGAAGAGGTGTGTCAATAATGAAGGCGTACGTATCCATCTTCGTACTCTTTTCTTGTATGTAGTGTTTATTCCGTGTCAGGCATTCTCCATTAATTTGCAGAATTCATCCTCACCATCGTCACGTCAAACACAGCCTCTAACGAAGTGCTACATCGGAATCCCGCTGTAATGCGCCACCCGCTGTTCTCTGTAAGTTGCTTATATGCTTCGCAGCAATCTCAGAATATCATCTCAGGTAAAAGTCTCCACGTGAAGCTTTCCCGCAAATTCTTTAAACAATGCCTGTATATAATGAAGTACCAGCTTAGCTATGTTGTCGGGAACGATAGCCTGATTGATGGATATCTCTTCTCCTGTTACAGCAATTCATCATCTCTTCGTTGAATCGATTCAGGAACGACATTTTTAGCTTCTGCTCGGCTTTCTCGCGCATATTGGCCACTAAACTACAACGTCTAAGAGGCCTTCTGCTCGGCGCTGGATCATCTGAGACAGAATATTTGCACGCGTCTGTCCAACTTAATAACGTACGAATTTGCGAGACTCGATTTTGTATATTTAATACGGATATGGGGCAACACTTCAGATGTTACGCATCTCGGAGAAGTGACACATACTACTACACACTATTGTAGTATAGCATTTTCGTACGCAAAAATTTGTTTTATTTTGTGAACGCAAAATTATTTTTGTTTCCTCAATCTCAACATATAAGCTACATAACAGCTACATAACAGCTCAGACTTCTTCAATTTGAGCTGCAGCGCGAGACGGCAGTAATAAATCGGAATTACATCGATTCTAGGTCATCACAGTACTGGCAAGCAGTGTCCTTTTGTACAAAAAGGACTCCGCTTGTTGGTGGGCATCCCCCAATCCCCCGGGAACTGTCCTGCGGACAGGCTGCGCGCCAGAGAGTCTGGCACTTTCTATGACCGTCGTTTTACGGCAAATAAAAAAGAGGGCAGACAGCAGCCTCATGACTGCCACCTGCCCATTAATCGTCGATGTTTCCTTATCTTGTTTTCTCCTGTTCTCGCCCCTGCTCTTCATCAATCTTCAGGAACCGGTCGATGTCCTGTTTTGCGATCTGGTAGTTCATCATCTCCTTCTTCGCCGCGCGGTACTCCTCATAGAGTTTTCTCTTCTCTGCAAGGATACTGCCGTACTCGGATGACAGATCCTTTACGTGCGGGAGTTTCTTAAGGCCCCGCTTATTAAATGCCTCCTTCGCTGCTTGATGCAGAAGGATCTCGTCCCGATGGCTTTCCAGAAATTTTTTGCTGTATCCGGTCTTCCGGTATTCGGCATAGACCTCTCTTGTCTTCGCATAATTGATGATCTGCATTTTGAGATCGGCGATGTCCTGAAGTCTTGCCTCCTTCTCCTTGATGGCATCGGACAGGACATGAAACTTCGCGGCACTCGATTTTGCCTTTTCCTGCAATTCCTCGTAGTCGCGGATGTCATGCTCCTGCAGATAGAGCAGGACCTTGGACATCTGTTTCACGTTGAAGATCTTCGCCCAGCGCTCATACCCTCTGCCTTTTCCTTCCTGCATCTTCCGGTTGATGTCGATCAGAAGATCAAAATCTTTTCCGTCCGCCCCATAAGGTCCATATCGCTCAGCGCCATGACTTTTGTTTTCTCCGGCGGCATCTGCAGCTGCATCACCGATTCTGTCGGATGCGTCACCAGCGCGTTCCGCGAATAGATCTGCATCAGAATCCTTGCCACGTGATCTCCTGCTCTTTCGCCAGGCGCACCTCTCCTCTTCCGGATCAAATTCAAGTTCGCCGGTAATCCGTTTCCGTATTTCCTCCTCCGTATAACCCCTGCCAAGGGAGCGAAACCGGATGAAGCGGTTCTGTCCATTTCCTCTGACCGCCAGATTCTTCCCGCTCTTGATTTCATAGCCCTTGTCTCTGAGTACTTCGAGAAATGTTTCAAAGCTCTCCGGCTTTGAAACGAGGATCGCATCGATGTTTTCTTTCAGCATGTGCCGGAAGGAGACGCGGTGATAGGGCGATATGTTATCCCTCTCCCCTGGCTTTCGCGGCTTGATGACAGACAGGCAATGCTCCAGACAGATCTGATCGCTCAGTTTCTGCAGCGCAAGGGCGATGAACCAGCTGTCCTTAAATTTCCGGTCGCAGGAGAGATTGGTGGAATTAAAGATGATGTGATTGTGGATGTGCGCGCGGTCCGTATGGGTTGCGACGATGAACGCGTGCTCTCCGTGTGTGAAGCGCATCGCCGTTTCGTATCCGATCCTGTTCGCCTCTTCTGCGGAAACCTCGCCGGGCTTGAAGGACTGCCGGATCTGGTACGCGATAATGTCGCCCGGAATCTGCCGCCCGGTAATGCGGTGATACTCTTTCTTCGAGAGCAGAAATTCCTGATCGACAGTTTCCGGATCGCAGGCGTAGGCGGAGACATACTGACCATTCTGGGTTTTCTCCCCATTCTTTGCATAGTCGGTCCGATCCTTCAGACACTGCCCGATGGATTTCCCCTTATTCACATGCATTGCAATCAGCCGAGTCGCCGCCATCTGTCATCACCTCCTCTCCGGCATCAATCGAAACGCGAGAGCCTCTCCAGAATCTGCCGCATCATTTTCCATAACTCATGCATTTCGCGCTGCAGGTCCTCCACGTCATTCCGGTAAATGCTGCCGCCTTCATTTGCCCGCCTGGCAAGCTGGTTCAGATTGTTGCCGTAAATGCGGAGAAGCCGCACCATTTCTTTCACATCGGTAAGATCCACGCAGATGTAATATCCGTCGATTGCCATTTTCCGGAAGTACGCGCATTTATTGCGCACACCGATCTTGCGCATCCGCTTTTCGATCTGTTCTGCCTGTTCCTTCGTTGCAAAGAAATGGTACTGAATCATCTGGCGGTTCTTCTCCTCTGCCATATCAGCAGAGCTCCCGATCCGAACAGAGCGCATCTTTCCGGAAGTGGACCTGATCAGGCGCGCTGCTTCGAATGCGTTCCTCATGTTCCCGGATTTTTTCCATGACGGATTCTCTCTCTGCTTCAGCTTTCTGATCTTCTGGTTTCGCTCTTGTGTCTTCCCTGGAAGGATCCGTTTCCCGCCTGTCTCCATTATTTAAAATGCCATCTATGGAATTGTAGTCATCCTCCATCTGCTCCTCGGCGGCCTTCAGGTAATTTTCCTGTCCATACGCCCGCATCGGGCCCTCCATCGCCTCCGACGGCGACTGATCCGGCGGAGCTGTTTTCGCATCCTGCCCGTTCACTTCATCCCAGCTTCGTATCTTCTCTCCCTGCGCTTTCATCATTTTCTTTTTGCTCCTTTCCTGTCCGGGAACTCCATCCGGAATGCCGGCTTTCCGTCTGTTCCCGTTGTCATGCATATCAACGCATCATAGGTTCTTCCCGATTTTCTGGAGCGGCACTTCGTAAGATTCGCCCTGCCGCTTTCGAGCAGGCTCTTTACGATTTCCTTTGTCAGTTTCTTTCCAATCGCGTCAAAATACCGGTTCTCCTTCCAGAGGGCGAAGTGGCAGTCCCTATTGCTGCAGAAGTACCCTTTCTGCCGCTCCACGATGTTGCTTCCGCAGGCAGGACAATTCCCGATCTTCGAAGGAGCTGGCTCCCGTCTCATCACTTCCGCATCCTGCACAGCTTCATAGGTGCTAACAAGAGTTGAAATCATTGCCCCGATTTCCTTCATAAAGTCTTCCGGCGCAAGTTCCTGCTTTTCCACTTTCAGGAGTTTCTGCTCCCAGTCCGCCGTAAGAAGCGGAGATCGGATCTCTTCCGGCATGACCGTCACTAAAGATATCCCCTTATGCGTCGGAATAAGATACTTTGTCTTCCGTTCACCCTTCCGCTCGACAAAACCGATCCGGACCAGCTTTTCAATGATGCCTGCCCTCGTCGCCGGCGTCCCGAGACCTTTCCGCTCTGCTTCATCCGGGATTTCACTGGCACCTGCGCGCTCCATGGCAGCAAGAAGCGTGCTCTCCGTGAACCGTGGTTTCGGCTTTGTCGTACCCTCGCGAAGCTGCGCGTCCATGATCTTCATGGATTTTCCTTCGGCAAAATAATCCGGATCCGCGGACAGCGCTTCCAGGATTTTGCTGCCATCATTTCCTGATGCTTCCGGATCGGCATCTGAATCCTTTGTCTGATCTTCCTCTTCCTCCGACGGTTCTGCGCTCTCCTCCGCTCTCTTTCCCAGAATCCAGCTCTCCACTTCTTTCCAGCCGGGATCGGTGACCCTCTTCGCCGACGCCTTAAAAGTCTGTCCTGCGGCAGTAAGTTCCAGATGGTACTCTGTAAAGCGGCTAGGATTTCCAAGAGCAGAAAGCAGTCTTGCCGCGAGAAGGGTGAGAATCTTCTGTTCTCCTGCGGGGAGATCGCCGAAAACAGCGTCATAGACATTCTCCGTCGGGAGGATAGCGTGATGATCACTGACCTTGCTGCTGTTCAAGACGCTTTTCGTATTCAGCGGGACAAGTTTTGTGTAACCCCATTTCTCCTTCATGAGACAGGCGAGGCGGTTTGTGGTGTCCTCCATTTCGTTCGTGAGATACCGGCTGTCTGTTCTCGGGTACGTCGCGAGCTTTTTCTCATAGAGGCTCTGTGCGATGTCGAGGGTCTGCTGGGCAGTAAATCCATACAACCGGTTTGCATCCCTCTGCAGCGTTGTCAGGTCATAGAGAAGTGGCGGTTTCTCTTCGCCCTCTGTCTGCTCCATCTTTGACACGATGGCGCTGCCGGCTGCTTTTACCGATGCAAGGTTTCTCTCTGCCTCTGCCCTGTCCTTCGTTTTGTTTCCAACTGCCCTCACTGCTCCCGCAGTGACCGCAAGGGAATAGACCGGCTCCGGCCTGAACTTCAGGATCTCTTCTTCCCGTGCCGTAAGCATCGCAAGCGTCGGCGTCATCACTCTGCCGACGTTAAGCGTCTGCCGGTAAAGCGTCGAAAAAAGCCGTGTCGCGTTGATGCCGACAAGCCAGTCTGCCCGTTCCCGGCATAGTGCCGCCTCATAGAGCGCATCATACGCCGATGAAGGTTTCAGATTCCGGAAGCCTTCCCGGACCACGCTGTCCTTCATCGAGGAGATCCAGAGTCTCTGAAATGGCTTCCTGCAATGCGCCTCCTGATAAACCAGGCGGAAGATCAGTTCTCCCTCTCGTCCTGCGTCTGTCGCCTCAATCAGCTCCTCTACATCATCCATTTCCATGAGTTCCTTTAGCTTCTGGAACTGCTTTTT
>Ga0256404_1004908_pt1 | contig 24458 bp, 25 predicted proteins | sample RumenRJG_01DNA_FD_185990 | JGI IMG/M metagenome (GOLD analysis project Ga0256404, IMG submission 185990) | Bovine rumen microbial communities from Lethbridge, Alberta, Canada - RJG_01 | ecosystem: Host-associated > Mammals > Digestive system > Stomach > Rumen | place: Canada: Alberta | collected... | reverse complement strand
ACCGCTTCTCAGCAACAACAGCAGGTGCGGCCTGCAGCGGTATTCCCGCCAGCTTCTGCTCTGCTTCGATCACGTTCTCGGCCTTCTGCTCCCGTCTTGTCCGCATATCGTTGACTGCTGATGACAGGGCTACCAGATAATATTCAAGAAAATAGGTCAGGTCTGCTCCGTTTTCAACACGCAGGATATTGGCAATTGCGCGGAAATACTCATAGCTTGTCCGTGCAAGAACGGACGATATGCTTATTTCTCCGAAAAAGCTGTATCCTGCCCGTATCAGGATCACGTTCGACAGAAGCCGTGCAAGCCGCTCGTTGCCCTCCGGGAAAGGACGGTACGCTAATACCCACGCCTGCGCTGCAGCCGCCTTAATTAGCGGATGTGTGGCCGTGTCGGCAAGAAATCCTGCAAACCGTTCTGTCTGCTCCGGTATCATTGCCGCAGGCGGCAGCTGTACTGTTTCGCCCTGCAGTGACGGTATCTCAAGCGTATCTGTTATACGATAATCTCCGCCGCCGTTGTCAAGCCCTTCGGTCAGGAAGTAAGCAAGGTTATGCAGATAGTTACTGTCAATTGCGTGATACATATTCTCAGCAGCAAAGCCGGCTGCCTGTCTGCTGTTCATCAGGATCAGCTCTTCCACGCTCTCCGGCTCTCCGCCGCTTTGCAGATAATCCATTGCATCCTGTACAGAGATCTGAGCGCCCTCCATAAATCCGGTGTAATAAACCTCCTCGATCGTCGATACTGAACTCATATGCGGCACTGCGGTATTATCCTGTTCCATCAGTTCATCCACGATCACCTCGCTTGCAGATATCATCTTGTTAGTCAGGATATACCAGTATGTATCTCCGTTGACATTTGTAAGCGGCAGCTCAATGCACCGTTCACGTCTGCTCTGCAGGATTTCTGCCCAGATCACATCAGCATTCTCTCCTAGTGGAATATTGGGAATGATCTCACTTTTAGAACTGTACTTCCGATCAAGATATCTGAAAAGGCGCTCTTTATCCATGACAGTCCTCCGTTATGCGAGTTTTACCCGATTCAGGTCAAAGCAGACTGCTTTGTGGTTCGGGAGATATGTGCCGGGACAGATCCTGCTCTCCATACCTGCCCAGCCCATATTCGTGCGGATGTTCTGCAGCAGCTTTCTGCCGCTGATCTCTGTTGAAATAATCGGAGCCGTCGACAGGAAGATCGGTTCAGCGTCCTCCGCACTACACGCACGGAGGACAAGCTTTCGCTGCTGTGTGTTGATGAGAAGCTGTACCTGCTTCGGTCTGCCGAGCGCGTCCAGCGTTGCATCATCGAGCACAAATAAATCGTTCTTCATATCCATTGTTAATATCATATGACTTGTTCCAGCCTTTCTATTCTATTTCTTCCGGCACAGGAGCTGATTCTTCCTCTGTGACCTCCGATGCCGTCAGGAATCCATCAAGGAAATCTACCTTCGTAGACATATCGTGTTCCTCTACAGACATTCCGTAGCTGCCGCTCCAATGTTCGGGCAGTACCGGTGCTGATACAATACGTTTACCATTCTCGTCCTTTTTCATGGGAGCGAAACGCTCATCCGCACTCAGGTCGAATAAATACATTTCATCTTGATAATACTTGATACGCATTCCCTGAAAGCGGTAGCGGAACTCAGCATCCCAATCCATCATAGAGAATAATCTCTCTGCAAAGGGCTTACAGGTGATCTGCCTGCTTTTTCTGTCAGCGCCTTTGACCACACACCAACGGATCGCATCACGTGCTCCGATCTCACAAGGGCGCACGATCAGCTTCTTTTCCGTGGGATTGATCAGGAACTGAACATAGGTCGCGTTTTCAAGTGCCTTGATGCAGGCATTGTTGAAGGTGATGCTGCCTACTCGGACAGTCATCGCAGGATCAAAGCGGTGCGATACGAATTCGCGCCGCACTACCTGATATCCTGCATAGCTGAAATTACTCTCCTCTGCCAGCCTTCGTGCCTCCAGCTGTTCCTCACGGCTCAGCGGAGAGGTCTGTGATCGCTGGATAGACATCTGTGACGGCAGAGGTTTCGGGCGGTTAAAGCCGGTCGCCCAGGGCTGCACAACATCCATTATGCATCCTCCTTTACATGTATTTCCTGTGCTTCTTTTCCGGCCAGATCTTCTCAACGAGCAGTCTATCCAGATCCGCACAGATCTCTTTTGCACAGTCCGACAAATTTCTATCATTCATTGGACTGTTGACAACATCGGTATATGCTTTCCGCATGATATCCTCAGTAAATGCACTGTATACCATTCTGCTTGATTCGTCGTGCATGATGCACTCGCAGCGGTAGATGTACCCGAGCCAGTACGCATATGAAAGATCGTCAATATCGCTGTTTTCAGTCTCGGGTAATGCAAGCAGTGCTTTCGGCGTATGCTTCATATCTGCTTCATAGGCGTGAGCCAGCAGCATACTCTTATTATCGGTCTCATCTGCATCTTCAAGGATCTCCTCAATCCAGTACAGCGATTCGATGATAGATCGCGGGTTCTGCATTAACGCCGGGATCTGCAGCAGGTCCTCCAGCGCACTGCCGACACCATTTGATGACGAGAAGTTATAGTCGATCACACCTGCAAGCTGGCTTGTCATGTACAGCGGAACAAAGGAGTTCATCGGAAACCCCATTGCCGCAGCTTCCATGAACAGCTTGCCCTGCTTCTGACAGTATATCGTGTCATTCTCCGTCCATACACGCTGTGCGTTCAGGACATTCTGATTACGCGGTGCGGCTCGTTCCAGCCACATCATACGCTTCACATTCTCAGAAAGCGGTCTGCTTTTAGCAGGGTCTCTTGACATTACTCTCCCTCCTCTCCGGCATTTGTTACACTTGCTTCAATTATACTGTCACCCATGCATTCCGGCTCGGGCGGCAGCTCAGGCGGGTCCTCTTGTATCCTTCTGAGCATCTCATCTACCACATCGGCATCATATCTGTGATTGGTATCAAGCGGCCTTGCAGGTGCCATCCACTCCTCCCATGTGCCGTTGCCGTCTATGCTGCGGAATGTAGATGTGTGTTTGAAGGCGGGTATCCCGAAGATCTTCTTGTTGAGCTCCAGTGCCTTCTGAACCTGCTCGGCCATTTCCACCAGCTCCTCGGGTTCTTCATCCTCGTCCGGCGGAAAATAGTAGCTTTTTGCCTCTTCGGCAAGTTTATCCTCGCGCTCCTGCTCCTGCCGTGCCTGAATGATCTCCTCCCGCTTATTGACTGCTCTGCCGATATAGTTGTCAAGATCAAATATGAGCACCTGCTGAACAGTATCATCCGGTGCTGTCAGTGTGATCGGCTGGCAGGGTATCCGGTAGGAGTATTCCGCATCCCAGCCCATGCTTTCATACAGTATCCTACAAAGAAAGCTTGCACCGCGGCTTTTCCCGCCCCATTTAATCGCGTTCGGATTTTCCTTATTCGTTGGTCTTACCACGATCATGCGCTCGACCGGGTTAAACAGTATCTCTGCGTACTGCGCCTGCATTTTTGCAACGCAGTTGGAGTTGAATAAAATGTCTTTCTGTCCGATACGAACGACCGGCTCGTTGATATTGCTGAACATCTCACTGCTGACGACCTGAAAGGTCCTGACAGTCTCCGCCTGCTCCTCCAGCTCCTGTTTACTGCGGTCAATGCCCTCCAGCTCGTCCTTTACGCGCTGTTCTGCTTCCGTCAGCTCACGGGCGATACGAGAAATACCGTGATCGTCCATCAGTCCGGCAAGCCTGTGGCCGCCGTCAGGCAGAAATTCATTGTCAAGGTCATCGTCCAGTTCTTCATCCAGAAGCCCCATAGCGATCTGTGCTGCACGGTAATAGTCCTCCGCATCGAATCCCGCCCATGAGCGGTTCATGGAAATGAAACCTGTAAGAACTCCGCCGTCTATGATATGCATCGGAAGATAGGAGCCTTCGTGACCATAACGCCTGCTGTTCAGTATTCGCTGTGCGGCGTTCCACACCCTGCGCGGTACAATTGCTTCGTGATGATTTGCCTGAAAATACTTATTCTTTTTGCCCCTGTTCTTCTTGGACTTATGATCCTTGAAGTTCGGAGTATAGGTCTTACGGGATAATACATCACCGCAGTACCGTTCATTACGCATCAGCGTAACAACACCATTGCTTGTCCAGCGCGTATTCAGGGAACCATCTTTGCGTCTGCCACCTGTGGGTATCTGAAGTTCTGTCAGTACGCCCGCGATCTCCTCCGGCGTACTGCCGTTGACAAGCATCGCATATATCCATTCAACGACCTTACCCTCCTGCGGATTGACCATCAGCGTTTTCTTCTTGCTTCCGAAGCCGTCGGGAACCTCAACCTTATCGTAACCAAACAGTGCCGGTGTCAGAAAACGTCCGCGGCTGAAACGCCACTCCAGTGACAGCAGCATCGCTTCACTCTTCATATGGCTCTCTTCTTCAGCTACCATTGCAAGAACGATCAGGATAACGCCGCTGGTCTGAAGTCCGGTATCAAGCTTTTCCTGCTCAAAATAAACATTCACAGGCGGATTCAGATTCTTCAGCTCTTCAACATACTTTATGCAGTCCATCAGGTTTCGGGCGAATCGGGAGACCGCCTTTGTGATGACCATATCGATCTTTCCGGCGCGGCAGTCCTCAATAAGCTTCAGGAAGCCCGGTCTGTGTGCCGTATTTGTTCCGGAGAAACCGTTATCGACGTACATCCCGGCAAATATCCAGTCCGGATTCGACTTGATCTTTTTCTTGTATTCCGCCTGCTGCAGATGTATCGATATTGCCTGATCGATATCGTCCGTGCTGACACGGCAGTATGAAGCCACACGCAGCTTTCGGGGAGTACCGTCTGTCTCGCTGACTGCTGCGATCTTTCTGATCTGGCTGCTGTCCAGAGCGTCCAGCTGCATTGTGAGCGCAGCCTTCTCCCTCTTTCGGTCTGATTCAAAGCTGCTGCCTGCAGGTGTACTGCTCGGATGTGACGCACGGTCTGCAGCGGCTTTTTTCACGTCATTCAAGTGCAGCACCCCCTGAGTATCGGTACGACTGAATGAATTACATTTGAGTCCAGCATATCTCTTTCAAAAACGACTGTTACCGGATTCGGCAGCGACAGCAGCATCTCAATAGCCTGTATCGTATCCTCCGATGTCGGTGCAAAACGCTCTATGCTCTTTGTGATGATAAACTCAAATTGGCCGTTTCTTGCATCTTCCAGCATCTTTTCAAATGCGGGGCGTTTTTTCTCAGCATTGTATGCATGATCGACATATACATCGCTCAGCTGTACTCCGTAAATATCGGCAGTGTGCTTATCACGATGCTTCATCAGCTCAGCCGTTACCGTCTGCTCAACAGGATCCGGGCTGAGATTATGATAGAATGCTGCCCGGCACTGCTGTGCAGTGTGCGAGGAAAAACCTCCCCTTAATAACTCAACCAATATATGACCTCCTCTTTCATAATCTTTCTTCCTTGTTTCCCCATATCATACGCATCCCTCCATAATTATGTATTTATAGGCTTTTTTGCCTATTGCCATATTACCATAATCATATGTCAAAGTCCACAATCTACGAGTTGTATTCCGCATTTTTCAGATGTAGAAATTTTCAGTGCAGAATTATGGTAGTTTATAAGGAATCGACAAAGTGTACATTTCAGACCTTGCTGACCTTTTTAACCCAATCCGACTCTTTCTCAAAGACCAGCTCATACGGTTTAAGCTCAAGCGCAGCACAAAGCCGCAGTCCAAGGATCATGCTGCTGGTCGAGACCTTGCGTGTTCCGTATTCAAACATCTGGTACTGCTGCAGCTGTATACCGATGGCGTCTGCGACCTCGGTTTGCGTCAGCCCCAGCTCTTTCCTGCGCTTTTTCAGGATCATTGCTTCTCGTCCTATATTTTTAGCCATTGCAATTTACCTCCATGTGAATGTCTTTGTATCAGACATTATACCAGCACATGAATGTAAAGTCTATTCACAGGAACCGACAAAGATAATCCGCTTATTCCTGTACAGATGTATCAGAGAGCATAAATCCCCCTCATCCGATGAAGTTCTATTCATCACCGGTGGAGGAGGATTTTGCGTATATGTGGAAAACAGGTTGCTTTTTCAGCGCTTCTGAGGTATAATTAGAGTATTATACTGACGCATTGCAGGAGGTGTGGCATCGTGAATATGAATGATGTGAACGAAGTAATAAAGCTGCTCGACGGTCATTATGCTGTAAAACCGTTGGCACGCTCCCGTATGGATCCAGAACCGGAGCCCTTGCCGACAGAAATCCATAATGTAATGAGAGACCATATCTATCAGGATGCAGGCAACAAAACGATTTTTCAGCAAGCGTTGAAGATTCTGCTCTCAGGAAATGCATCAGAGGTGTATCTTGCTTTTGCATATTTTGACGAGTGTCTTTTGCAGGAAAAATACTATTCGGTCAGCTTTCAAATAGACAAAGAAGCTTTCGTTCCGCTGTTGCAGGAGGCTATTCGCAAACATGCGCTTGAACTGGAAGGGACTATCATTTTCTGGAACGGCGTCATGTCAAAGGGCTGTCTTGACAGAATCAGAAGCGCGAGCGGCTTATATCTGAAAAGATATGACTTTTCACTTTTGCCTCAGTCGCCTGACGAGTACTTGAAGTTTACAGACGATGATATTTCAGACAGAGTCAGGTTCATCATAAAAGACGGAGAACTGAGACAAAGCCCGAATACCGAATTGCTTCGGCATCTAATTGTTCCCGAAGGCGTGACAAAACTTGGGTACGGTGTGTTTTCCGGTCACAGAAGGCTTGAAAAGGTCACGCTTCCGCAAAGTTTAAGAGAGATCGGATACGGTGCATTTGCCGGCTGCGTGAATCTCAGGGATATCAATATTCTCGACGGCGTCACCGTCATATATGAAGGCGCGTTTCGCGACTGTGCTTCGCTGAAAACGCTCATGCTGCCTGACAGCGTGCAGGATATGCGCAGAATGATCTTTACGAAATGCGAATCGCTCGAAACTGTAAAGCTTCCGAATTTGGTGACAAGCATCGGCGAGTATACGTTTTCCGGCTGTCACAAGCTGCGCACAGTGATAATGCCGGCTAATTTACGTCAAATCATCCATGACGCATTTTTAGGATGCGAATCAATAACCGAGATCACTGTACCTGAGAAGACTGAGGAGATATGGTTTGAGGCGTTTATGAATTGCACAGCGCTCAGAAAGCTGCGGATTCCTGTCACACTTCAATCATTCGGGCGCGATGCGCTGAAAGGCTGTACTGCACTGGAAACGATAGAGCTTTACGGTACGCTGCCGAAAGACAAGGCTATTCCGGAATGGCTTGCAAATATGGCATTTGACGACCGCAGCAACGCCCGTGATATCCTGACATCCGAAGGCCGTATTGATGCTGTGATAAACAATACATACCCGGAGGAAATGTATCTCAACTCAGTTTTTGATTCGGAAATCAAAATTGAGGACATCAAGCGGAAAAAGAAAGAAATCATACATGTCCTTCTAAGTACAGCAAACAGGCAGTCTCTGAATTCGGAGCTGACAAAGGTCATTCCGAGTGAACACATTCCGTATGTATTAAAGAAATTCAAAAAATTTGTTGGTAAACTGCCTGCTAATCCGGAAGAAGAGAATAAACGCAAGAAATAAGCAACGGTATCTCGGACATCAGTTCTTATAAAAACACCCCCTGATTTGAAGCAGAGAGCAAAAGTAATGGCATTCAGCCAAGACCCCCTGGCTTTTCAGGTTTGTGCAAACCAGAGAATTTACAGCTGCATATATTCATTTAGATACCATTCGTCAAAATGTACAAAGTAAGAATAAAACAGTCCTTGGATATAAAATACTCTTGCTTTACGATTGTGGATATGATATAATGGAACTACTAAAGTACCAATTCTATAACAGAGGCACAGTTTGAGTTAACGTCTGGATAAAAATGTCAGACTGTCATTCGGCAGTACTTTTTTATTTGGAGGTATACATATGATTAACTTTGACGAAAGTGAAAACTGGAGCAGCTGGGATGAATGGGTTAGATGCAAAAAGCATCATTATGGCTCAAAAACAGCATTACAAGTTTTTGGAGGCATTATCGATTTTGATCCGGACAGGCAGAAAGATTTAGTTGGCGGTGATAAAATCACTTATGACGAATATCTTGACCTGCAAATGATGGCTTGTGAGAGTAAAGAAAAAGCTCGTTGGGATTTTGCTATGTGTTACTACTATCATCCATTGGAGTTCAAGGGAGAAATAGAGCGAATCACAAAGGCTGCTGTTTGCTTTAAGCGTATTTATGTTTCGGGTATGTATGACGATGGCATCTGCTTTGATGGTAAGGAAGATCATGTATGGATAGATAAGAATGGTCTTGAGGACTACAAAGTTGGCGATTGTCTTTCATTCTTTGCCGAACCATATCGCTACATAAAAACAGGCAATGGAAAACAAATTGACTTTGGTCTACGTAATCCTCAAGGCATCAAAAAAATTGATAAATATGAATTGCCTTCTGACGAACAATTGATGCTGGAATCTATCAACAGTATTATCTGCGAAACCTGCTACCTAAATGAACAGTGTTCCGGAAGTATGTGTATGAGAAATAAGAACGAAGTTAAAAATTTGAGAAATGATATGCTTGCTATGCTCAAAGCAGCAAAAAGTTCAAATAATACAGGGAGGGAATAAAAATGTGTAAAAACATCTTTGATTATGATGATGGCGATTATGCATTCTCCATCTCGGATAATATGGCTATGGATTCTGAAGGAGATTTGCTTTTGCGTATATCTGATAATATGGCTATGGATCTTGATTCAGGTAATATTCATTTTACGTCTTCATGGAACGACGACGATGATGAATAACTGATTTCTTCTTTTTGTATCACCCAAAATGCCCCGTACCACTGAATGCCAGTGATGCGGGGTTTGCTCATATATATTCACAATGTATGTGCAAAACAGAGAATTTACAGCTGCATATATTTCTGACGGCTGAGGATATCGTCATAAGGGGTTTGATTTTTACAATCACCTGATTGCAATATTATGTACAATCTCAAAATGTGAATCATATAAACCTCGTATTTACGCCATTTGTAATAAATGACTAAGCTGCAGATCCGGCTTGACATCTGTGCATTGACAAATCCAGATTTCTGTGGCATAATAATCAGAAATAAGGCGATAAGATAGTCACTCAGGAGGTCTTGAAATGTCCAAGAAAACAACAGAAAGCCGCGGCAGTATCTGATGCATTATATTCTTTCAGATATTCATGGTAACAAGGAAGCGTTTGACACCATGCTTCCCATGATTGATCTTCAACCGGAGGATCATCTGTATATCATAGGAGATGTGATTGACCGCGGAGTGCATGGCATTGAATTATTACAGCAAATCAGAAAGATGCAGAATTGTACTCTGCTGCTGGGAAATCATGAATATATGATGGTGAACGCCTTTCGGCATCCCGACAATCTGCATCTCAAGTACATATGGAGAAACAACGGCTACATGCACACCTATGATCGATTTGTCGATCTTACGCAGGAGGAACAAGAAGATCTACTCCGCTATCTTGAGTCGCTCCCGGTGCAGTTAGAGATAACTGTGAACAGGCGCAGATATATTCTGGTTCACGCCGCCCCGCAGGAGTTGCTTGAAACAGAAAATGAGAGATGCGATGATCCGAAGGAATTCATGGTGTGGCACCGTCTGTCAAAGTTTTCCCGTATGCCTGCAAGGAAAAATGTTATATTCGGTCATACGCCGACATGGAAATACCATAACAAGCCCCATATATATCACGGTAGAAAAATGCTTGCTATCGATTGCGGCTGTGGTTTTCCGAATCGCGGCGGTCAGCTTGGATGTATCAGGCTGGAAGATATGACGGAGTATTATTCGGAAGACGGGATATTCACACAAGATGAAGCAGTCGAATGGCTGCTTGAACGATAAAAATGCCCACTAAGCACGATCCGGAGGATTCGGAAGATGCTCGGTGGGCTGAATGTATTAGGAATGGAGGAAACACTATGGTTTATATCACAGGAGATATTCATGGTTCAGCAGAGCCGCTATATGATCTGTTTGAAAGATTTCAGCCAACAGAAGATGATATTATTGTTCTGCTCGGAGATGTAGGAGTCAATTATACAGGTAGGATGCGTGACCGCCTGCTGAAACAGGAACTGTGTGATATGAAGTCCACCTTTTTCTGCATTCACGGCAACCACGAGAACAGACCGCAGAATATCTGCTCCTACCAGGAAAAGCAGTGGCACGGCGGCCGTGTGCTGTACGAAGAGGATTTCCCGAATATCCTGTTCCCCATTGACGGCGATATCTTTGATATAGAGGGCAAGCAGTGTATTGTGATCGGTGGTGCTTACAGTGTTGACAAGTTCTATCGCCTCCGCATGGGATACAACTGGTGGCCGGACGAGCAACCTACTCCAACGATCAAAGAGTATGTTGAGCAGCAGTGTAAGGCACATCCTGTGGATGTGGTATTCTCCCACACCTGCCCATATAAGTATGTACCGACAGAATGCTTCCTCCCCGGCATAGATCAATCCACTGTGGACAACAGTACGGAGCACTGGCTGGATACGATAGAAGAGATGCTGGACTACAAAGCCTGGTATCTCGGTCACTGGCATATAAACAAGCGCATTGACAAGCTGCACTTCCTTATGCACGATGTGGATATGCTGATAGATTTATAAATTCCAATGTAGATTTTGTATTTATGTTAAACGATGCAATATTTGCTATTTCAAGATTTCCTATTGACAATTCTCTATTTATGAGGTATAATATATATGGTATCAAATGATACCACGCAAGGAGGCTCAAAATGGAAGCAAATTCAACAAGCTCAAGAATTGAAAGCCGCGAAGAAGTCAGAGCATATTTATCTAAATTGCGATATGCATTAAATAATGGTGCAAAAATAACAGTTCAGTTTGACCGTGGAGTTGACAAGAACAGAGATCCCAAATATACAAATCGGAATACGCTTGCTTATCTTTTTCCGGATGAAGACCCGATAAATGCAATGCGCAGGGAATTGAAGCAACTAGCTGTAGAAGAATACCTCAGAACAGTCAAGGACTTACGCTTTCCAAACAAGAGTGAAATGCGGGAGTTTGGAAAAGTGTACAACGGTTCCGATGAAATATATATTAAGATTCGTGTTGAACTCATGGATAAAACAAACAACGGAAATCATACTACCTTTGTTATGTCATTCCATTTTGCCGAAAAGCCTTTTAGCCAAGAAACATTTCCGTATGCAAAAAAGGAGGGTACAGTATGAATATTATCAAAAAAGAAAAAAGACTGTGCACCTGCTGCATGGAAGAACACGAAGTATCAATTGTCAGATTGACAGATACTGCCGTCTTCAAAGGTGTCACGGTAGAGTATGAAGCCGTAAGTAATTATTGCGATTTAGCAGACGAGTACTACGAATCCGAAGAAATGATGACAGCAAACGATATGGCTATGAAAAATGCTTATCGCAGTAAGATGGGCTTATTAACAACCGATGAAATCATTGCTATTAGATCAAAATATGGCATAAGTCAGACGGATTTATGTATTTTGCTCGGATGGGGCGGAAAAACGATTACAAGATACGAAGGACATCAGGTTCAGGATAATGCACATGACAGCATCTTAAAGAAACTAGACAGCGATCCCGAATGGTTTTTGGATTTACTTGAAAAAGCAGAAAGCCAGATAGCCCCTGAATCATTTTCAAAGTATCAGGCTGCCGCAATTCAGCTATATGAAGCTTCAAAGGATAATTACCTACGAAAGGCAATTCAGGCTTCTTATGCAAGATTTGCAGGAAAAGGTAATTTTACAGGAAATACAGCTTTAACACTTGATAAAGTCCTTGATTCCATTCGCTTTTTTGCAAATTCAAAAAATGTAACCTCTTTATACAAAGTGAAGCTCATGAAACTCTTGTGGTATGCTGATGCACTCTCTTTCAAACGCTATGGACATTCCATTACGGGCTTAGTATACAGAGCACTTCCGATGGGAGCGGTTCCAATCGCTTATGAATCAATCGTGGATATGAACGGCATTGAATATGAGGAAGTAGAATTTGATGAAGGAACAGGATGCCATTTTATTCCATCAAAAAATCAGGAATACCCTTCATTAACAGACGATGATATTTCAGTTCTTGATGCAATCATTGCCAAATTTGGTAAATACCCCAAAAATGCAATTGTGAAAGCAATGCATGATGAGGTTGCATATACCGAAACAGCTAAAGGCGATATTATCCAATTCAAATATGCTAAGGAGCTTTCTTTAGATTAAACAACGTAATATGAATATATAATCCCCTCTGCTGGTGAAGCAATATTCACTGGTGGAGGGGAATTTTTTGTATATATGAGGGAAAACGGGTTGCTTTTTGACGATATATGAAGTATAATAGAATTATAGAGTTTGCAGTAACGCAACTATCTTACGTTATTACGATTCGTTATCTAAAAAAGGAGGGATTTTCATGGTATCCGATGAACTGAAAGGCATCACAGAAACACTTAATACACAGGGGAAAATGCAGTTTCTTACACCTTGCTCTGAAGAAAAGATTACACAATTTGAGCACGAGCATAGCATCACACTGCCAAAGCAATACAAAGAATGGTTGCAGTTTTCAGATGGTGGCGAATGTTTTTTGCCTGCCGGTGTCCAATTCTATGGCATTTCTCAAAAACCGTTTATCGATGTCGATGATAATTCAAGACCGGATAATAGCTATGTTGTAATTGGTGCTTTAGCATCCGGCGATCCAATCCTTATAAAGAAAGATTCGGAGCAGATTTCAATTTATAATCAGGAGGCAGGAAGGATTGAGGATGACGAAGTCTATGATGATTTCTTCGCATTCTTAAATGACCTTTACGACTTACTTGGGATGGGAGAGTGATCCTATGTCAAGAAGAACTGCTGAAGCAAATAAAGCCATACGATTAGCATGGCAAAGAGAACATGATCTGGTTCAGGTTGGAAAAGGAACCCGTGACTGGACAGAAGAACAGCAAAAAGATATTCTTGATCCCGAAAAAGGAAAAGCCTATGATTATAAAGGCAGAGCTTTTGAAGGACAACATATGAAGAGTGTTGAAAAACATCCAGAATATCAAGGTGATCCTAACAATATCCAATTTCTCACAAAAGATGAACATTTAGAGGCACATCAAGGAAACTGGCAAAATCCTACCAACTGGTATTATGATCCTGTTACAAAACAGATTACTGATTTCGGTGAAGGTATGTATGTTCCCTGTCCGGTTATAGAGTTAAGTCATCCTGTCACAAATATAGCTATCAATACACAGGGTAAAAATTTAACAGAGAAAAAAACTGAAAATCAAAAGACCAATAGCCTACATCCTGGAAAAAACACTACCACAAATAATCCGTCGCAATCTAAAACTTCTGCTGTCAAAACTAATCCCACTAATAAAACGGAAAAGCTTCAAAAAATCAAAAGTGGATTAGCATCTTTGGGAACTAAGGTAAAAAGTGGAGGGAAGATTGCAGGGCGTTTTCTAAAAAAGCACTGGAAAAAAATTGCTGCTGGAGGTCTAGCATTAGGTCTTGCAGCGGCAGAAGAAAAACTAAGAAATAGTGCCTCTGGTTCAGATCGTGATGGAGATAGTCCAGATGACGACTATAATGAACTCAACTACTCCATCCCCGAAGATGACAATATTTTCGAATACGATAATGATTTGGAGGAAGATGATACAATCGAAGACGAAACATCAAGATCACCTATGTCCCCACATCGTCGTCGAGGGCATCCACATAAGTATAATACTAAGAATGGAATCATCATTCATATGTTAAATGATATTGGTGTTAATGGCTTTGATTTAAATAATGATGATTCTGATGAGGATGACAATGAAGAATAATGTGTACTTAATCAAGACGGAGAATTAGAATTATAAAGTTTATCAAAGTACTGAACGTAAAATAAATGTATAGATTATCAGTCGGAAAGGAAGTTTGCTTAATGCTAATACAATATCTATTTAAGGACACACAGCATCGAACAGCATTAGAAACATACACTTATGAATATGATGTCAAAGCAATAAGTGGTGATCAAAAGGGTCAGGTCACAAGAACAATAACTGCTGAAAAGGTAATCAGAGATTTGAACGAGAACTGTTGGGTTGTTCAATTTAAAATAAATGAGCGTAAACCAGAAGATTGTGCAAGACATCTTTCTGCTATACACGAAGAAATCGTTAGTAATTATGCTCCGTTCACATTAGATAATGGTGCATCATCTTACTTTAACCAAAGATTGTATCCTCTTATTAATATATTTGAGATGCGCCTACGTAAATTCCTTTTTCTATCTATTGCTTTAGCTGAGAATAAAGGCTTATGGCGAAAGATAAAGGATCTAGATAGAATTGATTTCTACACCCTGTATTTAAGGCTTTTTACAAGTACAACATTTAATACTGAACTCTATAAATTGTTCGATGAAACCAAACCCAAGTACACAAAAGCTCATATTCAGCAACTAATTGCAAACATCGATGAAAAAGATGTGCTTTGGGATATTGTCGTTGGTGATAAACTTCAAACAATAAAAAGTGAATTCCTAAGTATAAAAGCATTTAGAAATGATGTAATGCACGCTCATTACATATCTCATTCTGCATTTTTGAAAGCAAGTAAGCTGTTTAAAACGATTAACGATGAACTTTCTGTCGAGAATGACAGACTTGTTCAATTCCCAGAAGATGTTACAAGTGATGAAGCTATCTCAAATGTAATTAATAGTATATTGGCGGAATATGGTGATACCCCCATTTCGGTTGTTGAAACATGGTTAAGCACATCAGGTGCAGATATAAAGGAATACCTCAAGAAATTATTAGAAGACTGAATATCAGATTCTGCTTTTATCAAATCCCCACCCTCAAACCTCTCGTTTCAGGAGATTTGTTGTCGTCTTGACATCAAATGCTGGCTTCCGAGACATGTGGAATGCGTGGTTATGCTGTCAAGAACTAAATAAAATGGCAAATGTGATAACAGGTTTTAGGATAATTTTCTCTTTTGCATTATTGCTATGCCCGACTTTCTCGATACCTTTTATGCACTGTATATTTCAGCAGGCTTTTCCGATATGATCGACGGTGCTGTAGCAAGAAAAACAGGTACCGACAGCAAATTCGGGGCTAAGCTTGATACCATTGCAGATATTGTATTCACAGCAGTTTGCATGATAAAAATTCTTCCTGTGATAGAAATGCCGATCTGGATATATCTATGGATAATTGGCATTGCATTAATCAAGCTTGCCAACGTATTTATCAGCTATATCAGACTAAAAAAGCTCACCTCAGTCCATTCTGTTATAAACAAGGTCGCAGGAGCTGCATTATTCCTTTTTCCGCTTGGTTTCAGCCTTATCGATACCACTCTGTTCGCAGCAGTTCTGTGCATTATCACAACTGTGGCAGCGCTGCACGAAAGCAATTCCGTTCTGTGCCATACCTCTTAATATGCTCACGCACCACTGATCACCATTTATGTCACACAGGAGAAAAAACATGGATTTCTATGAAGCAGTAAACAAAAGAAGCAGCATTCGGGACTTCACCGACGAAGCTATCCCCGAGGAAACTATAAAAAGAATAATCGGAGCAGCATATAAGGCTCCCACAAACGACCATTTCCGCGACTGGCACTTTATTGTCGTGACGGACAAAGCCCTAATGGCTGAGGTTCTCAGCGGAGTTCCGAAAGACCTCACCGTAAAGGACGTTGACAATATGACCTTCATATCCGATCCTGTTCAGAAGGAGTCCTATCAGGTCGCCGTTCCAAAGCAGTACAGTATGCTTATAAACGCGGCTGCTGTAATTATTCCGCTTATGAAGAAGAAAGTCGATATCCTGCACCCTGCCGACCTTTCTCATCTGAACTGCTTTGCTTCGGTATGGTGCAGTATAGAGAACCTGTGGCTTGCTGCAACGGCAGAGGGCTACGGCTGCAATCTCAGGATACCGTGGGGCAATGAGGAAGAAGCCGCAAGGAAAGCAACAGGCTTCCCCGAAGAATATATGATACCCTGCTTTATCGGTATCGGCAGACCTGCTGAAAACGCAAAGCGCACAAAGCAGCTCGTTCCCGATATGGAAAAGCAGCTTCACTGGCAGAAATTCTGAAAAGCATATTTTATTCTGATATTATTTAGGAGTGATTTTTTTGGCAAAGTCAAACAAAAAGTTCATGATACTGTCCGCTATCGGAATTATCATGGTAGTAGATTCCCACACATGGGGAACATTCAATATTTTCGCAAACTTCTTCCCCTTCAATTCGTTTTTCATGCCCATGTTCGTGCTTATATCGGGCTATTTCAACAAAGTAGACACAAAGACCAATATGTGGAAGTACACGGTCCGCAAATTCCAGACACTTCTGCTGCCGTACATAGTAGTTTCAATACTGGCGCTTATTGCAGAATGGCTGATGCTGTGCATAAAAACCGAAGCCATGCAGCCTTTTATGCTGGAATACAAAGCAAAGGCGATGCTGAACATCTTTACCAGCGGCGAGATAACCACAATCGCACTGCCCATGTGGTTCGCACCTATGTTATTTGCTGTTCAGATAGTTTACGGCTTTATGAAGAAGCTGTTTGCCAACCACTGGAACAGCAAGATAATGGTCATTCCGTTTATTATCCTCAACATTGCAGTAGTATGGTACGCAAAGGATCATGAGGTACCTGATTATCTGCTTCTGCCGCTGAAGGTGCTTTTCTTCCTGCCGTTCATGGAAATGGGCGTTCTCTACCGCGAAGGTCTGGAGGAAAAGATACAGAAGATCAATCCCCTGCTGCTGCTTTTTTCAATGCTCACTATCAACATGATAAGAGTATTCTTCATGCCGCAGGAGTACGACCTCGCTTTCGACAGCATGGCAACTCTTACAGGCTTTACAAGCCCTTATGCTGTAACTCCTATGATATCGGCAATCGTTGGTATGCTGTTCTGGCTGGAGGTAGTCGACCTCATCGGCAAGCCTTTCTACAACAGCAAAATAGTCAATGCCATTTCTGAAAACACTTTCTATATAATGAGTCTCCATGTTGTATGCTTCAATATCCTCAACTGCATACTCTTTGGTATCAACAAGGTAGCAGGGCTCCCGTATTTTGATGTTGAGGCATTTCAGGACTCAAACTGGTACCGCTGGGAGTACGTTTCGCAGTTCAAACTGGTTTACTTCCTTGCAGGAACATTAGGTCCCGTTGGTCTTGTAATGCTGTATAACAAATTCATAAAAAAGCCTGTATGCGGTCTTTTCAAAAAGCCTGCCGAGCAGAAATAATGTAAAAGGAGCAATACCATGAAAAGAAAGCTTTTATCAAAAAAATCATCTGAAACCGCTTTCAGCGAGCAGATAAAGCGTATCACCTATTATGAAAAGCTCATGGATACTGCGGAGAAGCTGAAAAACGGCACTTCTCAGAAGAAAAAGGCTCTTGCAGAGCTTGAAAAGTACTACACCAGCGACACATGGAAACAGGACTTTGCCGCCGACGAGGCAGGACTTCTTCCCAAGGAGCTGAAACGGGGCGTTCTCTCTGAGGACGGCTTGTATGACCTGCTCAGCGAATCGGACGAATAAAGCTTATCCATTACATATCATAAAGAAAAGAGGAATCACTATGTCAAAAAATCACAATGAGATCATAAAGTGCCCCGAGTGCCAGACCGAGGGCGATTTCAAGGTCTGGGAGAACATAAATACCTCAGACGATCCCGAGCTCAAAGAGCTTATCAGAAGCGGTCAGCTTTTTATGTGGAAGTGCCCGAAGTGCGGCAATGACTGCATAGTTTTCTACCCTACATACTATCATCAGCCCGAGGATAAGATGCTTATCCACTATATCCCCGACGCTCCGCTCATGGCAATAAACTTCATGAAAACTCTCACCCACGATCCGTACGACGAGAGCATAAAGCTTGAAAAGGGCTGCCGCAAGCGTGTTGTTACGGATATGAACAGCTTCCGCGAGAAGCTCCTTATCCTTGACCATGGCTACGACGACAAGGTGATAGAGCTCCAGAAGCTGTTTCTTCTGGCGGAGCTCCAGAAAGCCGATCCAAGCAAGAAGATAGAGCAGATCTTCCTTAACAGAGAAAAGGACGGCACAACCAACTTCGCTATCAAGATAGAGGGAGACCAGTGGGGACGTGCTGAGTTCAGCAGCGGAAACTATGAGCATATCGCCAAGACCTTCAAGGCGGCTCTTGCTGATGACAAAGGGGTGCTCATAAATTCTGACTGGGCTCTGGCAACTATCGAAAAGCAGATGTAAGCCTTTAATTGTGCATTTGCACAAAATTATATTATGATAATTCGGATTTTTATTAAAAGCTCTTGATTTTATATAATTTATATGTTACAATAATTATAACTTATCATTATATGAAGGAGCGTGATGCCTATGATCAAAGAGATTATCCAGAACAGCTATCTTATTGTGGTCACAGGCATTACGCTCCTTATTTTTCTGTTTTACAACTCAGCACTGACTGCAAAGCGCAAAATGGCTTTTCTTATAGGCGTTATCATCGCAATGGTTATGATAATCTGCAATATCATGGTATATCTTTTCATGGGAACAGGCAAAAATATCATGCTTATGAAGATTTTCTCAGCCATAGGTTACTCTATCAGCGGACCTGTAATGCTGCCGTTTATCTTCCTGACCAACGTCATCAAGAAAAAAGCCCGTACAGCGGTGCTGTGTTTAGCGATATTCAATGTTCTGCTTTGTATTATCAGTATATTCAACGGCTGTATATTCGTCTTTGACGAAACAGGCAACAGGTATATGGGAAAATTCGCCCTTGTTCCCTATCTGCTGAGCTTTATCTATATCGCACTGCTTCTTGTGGCTTCGATAAACAAGTTCAGACTTGGCTTCAAGAATGAGAGCTATTTTATATTCCTCCTTTCGGTGGCGATCGTAATAGCTACCATAATGAATGCAGTGTTCCATTTCAAGTTCCTCATAAGCGGCATGGCGGTCCTCTCCTGCCTGTTTTACTACATTTTCTTTACTACGGAGACTCTCACCCGTGACGCTCTTACGGGAGCCTTCAACCGACACTCCTTCTACAAGGACGTAGAGAATATGAAAAAGCACCAGATGTTCGTGATATCCATGGACCTCAACGGTCTGAAAAGAATAAACGACACCGAGGGACACGACGCAGGCGACAGGGCTATACTTTCGGTATCCGACAGCGCATTTGAAGTTCTTCCAATGAAGTGCCGATTCTACCGAATGGGCGGCGATGAGTTCGAGATACTCTACCCGCACGCTACCTATTCAGATGTGGAGCTCACCACAAATAAGCTGAAAGAGGCTGTACACAAAAAAGGCTACAGTATCGCCATAGGCTTCGGCGAGTACAAGAAGGGCATGGATTTCGACAATGTTTTCCGCGAAGTAGACGCTATGATGTACGAGGACAAGGCTCGCATGAAAGCGGCTGATCCCAGGCTTATGAATATCGAACCGCACATATAACAAAACGCCCGAGAATGATCTCGGGCGCTGTTTTTATTTAAGGTAGTCTCCCCATTTGTTCTGAGCGGCTTTTTTCATATCATTGAGCTCGTCTCTGTGTTTTTCGATAAAATCTCTAAGCTTTGCGGTATCCTCGGGATCAAGATACTGCGCTTCCTTAAGTGCTTTGAAGTCATAATCAGTAAAGAATATAAACATTCCCTTTGTTTTCTGTCCGTCATATGTCTCATCAAACGAAGCAGTGACCTCGACACGGTCAGAAGGCGAAAGGTTATGGCAGAAAGACATACAAAGGATCGGTTCTTCCGACCTGCTGTCTATGCCGCGCATTCCGTTACTGTCTACCGATACAGCACCCTTTGGAGCAACAAGCATATATCCCATACTAAAATTCAGATAATGGGGCATACCCACTAAATACCGGTATTTATCGTCCTCAGATGAATATACTGTCACCTTATTTACTCTTGGCAAGTCCTTGCTGCCGTCATCATAAGGTGCTATCTTTTCCATGCCCTCGCACAGCTTCTTCATGGGGCGGTATTTAAGAATATACCACGCGGCGTTGACTCCGGCAAACAGAACTATGCATATACACATAAGCACTGACAAAAACTTGGTAAAGCGGCTCTTTTTAAGCTTCTTTCCTACCTTTTTAAAGGTCTCGGTCTCAGTGGGAGCTTCTTTTTTCCCGACTTCGGGAATAGTCACCTGCTCACTGAGTCGGCGGCAGTCCGCGCACTCCGCAAGGTGCTCCTCAACAAGTATTTTTGTCTCCTCACTGCAAATTTCCTCTTTGTACAGCGGCAAAAGATCGACTATAACATTGCAGTCTATGGTGTTTTTCATAAAAGTCCCTCCCTTTTCAAAAGTTCAATGAGCTTCTGCTTTGCCCGATAATAGGTCACTCCTGCCCAGTTCTCAGTCCTGCCGAAAACCTTGGCTATATCGGCGAATCTGAGCTCCGCAAAAACGCGCAGGGTAAAGACCTCACGATAGGGCTCGTCAAGCTCGTGAAGAAGATGATGTATGCGTATGGCTGTATCCCTGTCCGCAAAGCAGGCTTCGATACTCTCCTGTGCCGCAGGCTCGGGAATACTGTCCAGCGGCTGATTGCGGTTCTCAGCCTTTTTCAGCTGGTCGTACCAGATATTTCTTGCAATAGTGTACAGCCACGTCTTTACGGAGCAGTCCCCCTTGAAGCTGTCGGCGCTTGTCATGGCTTTCAGCATGGTGTCCTGCAAAATGTCCTTGGCAAGCTGCTCGCTGCGGCACATTCGCAGGATAAAGGCGTAAAGGTCTGAGCTGTATTTTTCGTATATCTCATGCAGTTCCTGCTTCATCATCTCACCTCCTTCACTTATATAGACGAATGAATTTTGATTTTATTACAGGAATTTCAAAAAAAGCGGACATTTTTTCCGAGTTTCAACTCATAATTCGTAATGCATAACTGTGGTGTCCGTTTTCGGAGCTCCCGTCAGAATATACGCCGTCCCCTACAATCCAAGGTGACATATTATGTCATGAAATATTAATTTTTACTGCATTATTTTACACAGCTGTCGCAAATATAGACAAAAAAGTAGTAAAAAGATACAATAAATCATTGCCAAATTATGAATAATCATGTATAATAATATGGATAGGGGACTTCTGTCCCAAAATCGTGAAAAAAATACACAGGGGGAATTAATAATGAACCTAAAGCTAAAAAAAATCGCGGCGACTGCTGCCTCTCTCGCAGTTGCTACAAGCTCAAGCCTCAGCATGAGCACCTCTCTCATAGCTGACGCCGCTTACGGAAACGGCGGCAACGGTACGGCTATCATGGAGTACCTCGACCGCGGAATCTACGCTGTCAAGTCGGGCAACGGAATGTTCATCAGCTGGCGCTTCAATGCCAATGACAAGGACGATGCGGAGTTCCAGCTCTTCCGCGATGACCAGCTCATATATACGAGCAAGGCGGGCGAAGCTACCAACTACTGGGACGCAAGCGGCAATTCAAGCTCAAAGTACCGTGTTGACACTCTCGTGAACGGAAATGTGGTCAATTCCGAGGACTGCCGCTTCACATCGGGCTCGAATTACTTCGATATACCTCTTGATGTTCCGAGAGGCGGAACTATCAACGGTGAAGCCTACACCTATTCGCCCAATGACTGCTGTGCAGGCGACGTTGACGGTGACGGTCAGTATGAGATATTTGTAAAGTGGGATCCTTCAAACTCAAAGGATAACTCCCAGACGCACAATCCCGATAAGGGTATTCAGGGCTTTACAGGCAACGTCTATATCGACTGCTACACCCTCACCGGAAAGAAGCTCTGGCGCATAGACATGGGCAAGAATATCCGTGCAGGTCAGCACTATACTCAAATGGCTGTTGCTGACTTTGACTGTGACGGCAAGGCAGAGCTTATCACAAAGACCTGCGACGGTACTGTTGACGGCAGGGGACAGGTCATCGGAAACGGCAGTGCCAACTATCTGGACAGTGCAGGTACGGTTCTGAAAGGTCCTGAGTATATGACGCTTTTTGAGGGCGCAACAGGTGCGGCTCTCGATACTATCGATTTTCCTGTACCGAGAGGTGATGCTACAAGCAATACTGCCAAGTCTACATGGGGCGATAACTACGGAAACCGCTGCGAGCGCTACAACTGCGCTATAGCTTATCTTGACGGAGTTCACCCATCGGCTATTTACGGCAGAGGATATTATACAAGACTTTCACTTTCGGCAGTTGATGTTAAGAACGGCAAGCTCGTAAAGAAGTGGGTATTCGATACGGGATTCAATAAGAATGACCCTGCTTACGGCTGCGGAAACCACAACGTAATGGTTGCTGACTTCGACAACGACGGCAGACAGGAGGTCTGCATGGGCGCAAGCTGTATCGACGACAACGGAAAGCTTCTCTGGTCTACAAAGCAGCTCCACGGCGATGCTATGCACATCGGTGACCTCGACCCCAACCATGAGGGACAGGAAGTATTTATCTGTCACGAGGACGGAAAGTACGGCATCTCACTTGTTGACGGCAGAAACGGAAATATCATCTGGCACTATGACGGTGATAAGGATACAGGACGCTGCTGCGCGGACAATATCGTTGCTGGCAACAGCGGTGCAGAGTTCTGGGGTTCAAGACCTGCCAATGCAGTATTTGACGTTTCAGGCAAGCAGATAGGCAACAAATGGCCTTCCACAAACTTCCTCATCTACTGGGACGGCGATCTGGAGCGTGAGCTTCTTGACAATATCACTATTACAGACGGTGCGGCAATAAACAACTATCCTGCAATATTTACAGCTACAGGCTGTGCTTCAAACAACAGCACAAAGGCTGTACCGTGTCTCACAGCTGACCTTTTCGGTGACTGGCGCGAGGAGCTTGTTCTCAGGACTGAGGATAACTCAAAGCTCCGCGTATGGTGCACAAATACTGAGACTAAGTACAGACTGACAACTCTCATGCACGATATGCAGTACCGTATGCAGTGCGGCTGTCAGCAGTCCTCATACAATCAGCCTCCTCACCCCAGCTTCTATCTGGGCACAGAGGCGCAGCTTCCTGCAAGACCTAACGTTAAGCTGAACAATACTCCTCCCGAGCCTGTAAACGGCAAGCTGGTGAAGAACTTCCTTGTTAAGGACAACGCTAACTCGGGTTCATGGAAGCTTATGGAGTCCAACAAGACAGGCGGTCCTATCTACGGCGACAGAGACTTTACATATACATCTCTGCCTTCCGAGCTTGAAAACTGCGAGTACATCATGACAGCCTGCAACTCCAAGAATACCGACGCTGACCTTGCTGAGTTCACAACAGCGGACAAGTGCGAGGTATACGTTCTCGTCGATACCCGTGAGGAAGAAGCTAATCTCGTTCCCTCATGGCTCAGCGGCTACACAAAAACAGCTCTTACAGCTAAATCAAGCAATGAAGTGATCTTCTCGGTATACAAGAAGGAATTCGAGGCTGGTCAGAAGGTAGTTCTCGGAACAAACGGCATGACAGGAAACGTTATCAATTACACTGCTTTTGTCAAGGCTCCCGAGGTAGTTACAACTACTACCACAACTACAACCACTACAACGACTACTACGACCACAACAACTACAACAGAGAGCACGACTACAACAACTGAGACTACTACAACTACCACAACAACATCGACTACAACTGTTACAGAGCCGATAACCACAACTACCACAAACGGCGATGTTACAGTAAAGAAATACGGTGACGCCAACTGCGACGACGAAGTTGATATGTCCGATGTAGTTCTCATAATGCAAAGCCTTGCAAATCCTAATAAGTATGCTTTAGGCGGCTCTGACGAGAAGGCTATAACCGCTCAGGGACTTGCAAACGCAGACGTTGCCGACCACGGCAACGGCGTAACAGCAGGCGACGCGCTCCGCATACAGGAATATCTTCTGAAAAAGATAGCAAGCCTTGAACCTAATAACTGAGTAATAAAAAAGCTCGGAATTCTTAACCGCAATACTTATATAGAAACTTATAGTTAATTATGGGGGAAACCTTTCTGAGGAAAGCGTTTCCCCCATACCCCTTTCCAAAGACTTTTATCTGGTTTTTTCACAGATAGGGCGCTTCGTAAATAAAAAAATCCTGCAAAATACAGGAGCGCCCTATCTGAGAAAAAACAAAACGAAAGTTTTAGGGAGAGAGTTTGAGAGTGACTCCCCGCAGTGCGGGGAGATGTCACGCAGTGACAGAGGGGACGTCCTCCGTCAGAGGAGCCCCTT
>Ga0256404_1004904_pt1 | contig 24468 bp, 9 predicted proteins | sample RumenRJG_01DNA_FD_185990 | JGI IMG/M metagenome (GOLD analysis project Ga0256404, IMG submission 185990) | Bovine rumen microbial communities from Lethbridge, Alberta, Canada - RJG_01 | ecosystem: Host-associated > Mammals > Digestive system > Stomach > Rumen | place: Canada: Alberta | collected... | reverse complement strand
TCGGGCAAGGACTCGATGGTGAACTGGTGGCGTTTGCCGCTGTTGTTGACGATGCGCATATCGCGATAGTTGTAGTTGTCAAACTCCGAACCATAGGTTTGCCATAATTCCATTGTCCGGCTATCCCAAGTCAGACTGTTGCGGTCCACGTATGCCACCCACGTTACCGGCGAAGGCATCGGGTTACCGTTGAGATCCTCCACGTCACGTACGGTGACATAGATAGTCTGCTTGTTGATCTCGCGGTCTTGCATAAGTAGGTTGATGAGCAGTTCGTCTTGGTTGAATGCCCAGTCGAAATTGAGGTTCGATAGCAGCGCGTTGCCTGCCACAGGAGCATAGTTTGTCTTGTCAGCCAGATTGGTGATTGGTGATTGGTCATTGGTAAGGATGAGCGGCACTATTTTTTTGACCACATTACCATTGATGTCCTTGTAGATATGTTGGTCGTTGGGACTGAATACCAATTCAATGACATTGTTGGCATTGAGTTTCTGTTCCTCGAACGGCAGGTATGCAATCAGTCCCATCTCGTCTCCAACGGGCGAGTGGTTGCCGAACTCCTCGATGAGCGTTTTAGGCAGTGCCTGCTCGAAGATGGCGAACTCATCAATGTTTCCTTCAAAGCCGTTTCCGCCGAAGTACATTGCTCCGGTGATACCAGCCAGTTCGATGGCAGCAAAGGTGGCAGTCATTTTGCCGTCAAGGAATACTGACACGTTATTATAAGTACGGTTAACAGAGAGCGCAAAGTGGTGCCATTCGTTATCCTTTATTTGCCCGACAGAGGTTATCAATTGGTCGGAGTGCAGCACGAGGTTTCCGTCCACTAATGTCAGCAGTGTACCTATTGAGTCATTGGCTCTTCCGGCGGAGAAGATGTCTCCTGTATTGCTTGTTGGGCGGAACCAAAGCATCAGCGTCTCGTCATAAACCTTAGAGCGTCCGAGCAGGTTACCGTTGAGTTGAACGCGCTCTCCGCTATTGATGGCAAGTGAAATGCCTTTGGGCAGATTCCACGTGGCGCCATGTAATGTGAGCGTAGCACCTCCGGCTTTGTCGGTAAGTTGCGTCCCATGCCCTTCAGCCATCTGATAGTACGCCACGAGTTCGAGCTCGTAGCCGGTGAGATAGTGCATGTTGGTGGCGGCTACTTCTTCCTGTGTGAGGGCTTTCGACCACAGACGCAGTTCGAGCATGTTTCCGTCAAGTCCACGTCCGAACACGAGCGGTGCGCTTACATCATACGTCGTACCTGCCGGCAACTTAGCGGCATTAGGGTCAGTCATATCCATCGTACCGGCGAAGAAGCGTATCTCGTTGGTCTCGTTGTTATAAGTGACGCACACGCGGGTGAAGTCGAGCATCGTATCGAGCGGCTTGGAGTAGATTTGCAACGTACCAAAGCCGACCATTAGGCGGTTGTCGGCGGTCAGTCCGAAGCGCACGCCTGTGCCGTCAGTACCATGTTCAAAGAAAGTATGTTCTCTGTTGGCGGCTGTTGGTTTGACGAGCATATCGAGCGTGAACGAGCGTCCGCTGAGCGAGCGGCTCACTTGCGAGATAGCATAGGACTCTGCAGTGCCGTCGAAGTGGACAGACGCAGCGGTGGTGATACCCGTGGCGTTCGTCACACCTTTGATTTGGAAGTTATTGTCGGGATCAAGGTAGTTGCCGGCAATTGGTTCGTTGAAGCGTAGCTTGAGGTTGTCGCCCACGCCAAGGATGGCATTCACCGGTTCGGGTTCGCCAAAGACGCGCGGCGGACGGGTGTCTTTCGTTCCGCTGATGACAGGTGATGACTTGGTTACGAAGCCCGACCCGTAGCGGCAAAAGGAAACGGCGCGCAGGTCGTATTGTTGCTCCATCGGGTCACGCTCGCCATAGAAACGGAAAGGCTCAATGCGTCCGTTGCGTATCATTGCCTTGTTACCTGTTGCAAATTGATAGAGACTATCGCTTGCGTAGAATGAACATTGGTTAACCCAATCGTCTTCAGATTGTGTTGAGAGTTTGTATTGGAACTCTATATGGTCGAAGTTCTTATGGTGAATATCAAACTCGTCGATTTCCACAGGCAGGTAGTAACCAACAGAGTCGTGTGCGGAGAGGGTGTTCATAATCCAGTTCTGGCGCGGCATAGAGATAGACACATCGCTGGATACCGGCAAGAAATGCACGGAGAACTTCAGCGTAGTATTGGTCTTTGGACAGTCTGCTAACGAGAGTGCGAGTGTGAGATTGTTGTAGTCATCGACTGTACCACGTTCTACTTCAACTGTTTTTACCACTGCCTGTCCGGGAACCAAGAACACCGGTATAGCATTGATAAGCGGTGCACCGTCCACGTACACTTTTGCGCCATCGGGGTTGGAGTCCGCCCACAGTGCAAAGTTAAACAAAGTGCCGCTTGCGCCTAATCCCGTCTGCACTTGTCCGTTGTCCATCAGCGTAACACGGAAAGTGGCTCGCTTGTCAGGTTGAACGCCCGTCTGCTCGTAGGTGTCGATTGATATTTCGGGTTTGTCAACCCACTGTGTTTCGTTGTTCAGTATCGTACCCTCGTTGTAGAACTGCGTTTTCTCTTCTGCTTCGTGTGGACAATAAGTACTTCCTGCTACGGTATAGAATACGTACGAGCCATAGTGGAGGTCATCGTTATCGGCTTCGCCTACATTCTCACGAATAAACTCTGTACGCGTGTCCCATACACTGTCGTATGGCGCGCGATAAACGGAAACGGTGATGTCGCCGTGACTATCTGCTCCAAGAGTGAAACCACTCGTCTTCTTGACCGTCTGCTCTTGTGCCAAATTCATATTGTTATCATAGGAGAAGATAGGATTGTAGTCAAGTGAGAACTTTGACGTGTTGGTTTTTGTGCCGAGCGACTGTTGTTCTTCTCTGTCGGTCGGGTCTGCTCCAACACCTTGTCCTTCCGGACGTGCTAAACCGTTGATGGCTTGTGCAACCGTGGTACCAATCTGGTCTTTGCCCATGTCTTTGAAGAATTTGACTATGTTCTTCATATCTTTGAGCAGTTTCTGTCCGACTTTGGCGCTGTTGCTTGACCAATAAGACCCCACAAGGTCACCGCCTTGTGGCATCTCATTGTATTGCGCAGAAGCGTTATAAGTATCAGTGTGAGTGATGGTTGCACCACTGCTTACTGACCATGTACCAACTTCTGAACCAGCCATACGTGCCATCACTTTCTCTTTCTCGTTCTGATAGAGAATAGTAACCCACTGCGTAATCATATTATCCAATGCTGCAACGCGATTGATATAGGCATGGTCGGAATTGGTTGGTGTCAACATCTTGTAGGTGTTGTATGGCAGAGAGTCAATAAGACTTACCTTGTCGTCAGACGAGTAATACCAATACACAGGCTCGCCTGTTTGGTCGGCATAGGCTTGAGCTGCCTCTTCGCTGTCAAAATTCATAAGTAGGTTTTGACGCTCTAATGCAAGTTGAGGTATGAGAGTATTAAGGATATAATATTGTGTATAGACGAATGTGCCTGCCACAAGTGAACCGAGCACAACCTTCTGACCTGTAACCAAATAGTAGTGTTTGCCGTTGGAGTCTGTACCCTGTGAGAGTATTTTCATCAGTCCGGCATTGAAGGCAGGCTGACGTGCGATGAACATACTATCGCTGATGATGCTGACTGTCTTGGCTTTACCGGCTAACTGTCTTATGGTAGTGCCGAGGAAGACATCGCCATTACTGCTCACATTATCTTTGGCTTTGCTACTGCTGGTTGAGATACGGTCGGTGGTGGTAAAGGTATAGTTGTATTTATACCCCCATTTCCATTCATGCGTGATAGGAAGTGTGAAGCTTAGTTGGCGGCTGCTCTCGTATGTTGAACCAATATATGAACCTGCGCCTTCGGGTGCTGCCACAGCACCAATGTCCTGCGAGACGTTCACACCCCATTTGGGGGTCAGTTCGACACCTATTTTCCAATCGTAAGTTTCGGTGTATGTGTAGTTGTAGGTTGTACCGCTTTCGACCCATGCTGACGAGCCGTTGCCTCCCGGGTCGCGAACTATATCGAGCAACACTACTTCACTATCTGCTGAGGTCAGGTTGCCGTTCTGTATGTCGGTGCCGCTGACAAAGGCTTGGAACACTTCTGTTTCCACATAGTTGCCTTCCACTTGCAGGGCGGTACTGACAGTTCTGAGAGCGCTCTCGCCACTGTTCTCCGTGTCGATATCCTCTACTTCGAGTATAACCGACTTGTTCTGTCCTTTGCTGTCGAGGGTATAGTCTTGATAGGTGGTTGCAGATTTGAGTCCGTTATGCACTCTGACACTTCCGCCACGCTGCGGCACTTCGTCTAAAACACCCGACAGCGGGTCGTTGTTGTAGTAATAACGCTCAAACGCCTCTGCTATAAACTGATACTTACGATTAGCAATGAAAACAGGGTGTCCAAGCAGGTAAGTAACCGAGCCATCCGACTGTTTTTCATATAGACTTACTTTCTGTTTGTCCTGCAGGTTCAGACTGCTCACTTCCATCTCTTCCTCACCGTAGCCGGCTTTGTCCAAACCATACAGCACCTGCTTGAGAGTTACTACTACGGGCGAGTGATAGATGCGGTCATAGACAGCGTTGTAGTGGATTGAATCACCATCTAACAAGCCACCTTGAGAGGCAATACCGCCGGTATAAGGATAGTTAGAAACAAATTGCTCGTCGTTTGATTTTTGTACCACTGTTATTGTTTCGGCTGTCTTATTGCATTTGCCTATATATTCGGTCAGAGGCGCATTAGTGAGGTCGAAGGTCTCGGAGCCTTGTCCGGTACCAAACAACGTAGCATAGCCGGTGGCTGTTGCCTGAATGACTTTGTATTTTACAGGGAAAAGGTCCACCTCAAACTCACCCGTTTCCGAGTCAGGGTGAATAGTGATGCGCTTTTTCTCAAAGAGCGTGTGGGTCGTACCGACAGTGCGTTCTTTGTTAACTGCGAGCGAGTCGGTCAGATAGACGATGTGGGAAATGGTCTGTTGTATAGTGTCTCGTGAGAGGTCATCAGGGTCGTGGACGAGTTGCGCTGTATTGTCGCCCTCGAGTTGCAGCACGAGTTGCAGGTCGTCTCCGAGGTTGTTGGTTCCTAAACCGAAGCCGCGAGGCAAGTCGCGCTGGTCGTTACCGCCGGCTACGCGTCCTACAAGTCTAACTTTGGTCCGGTCGTAGAAGCGCACACCGTCAAGTGCTTTAGCAAGCGCAAACTCTTCTTCTCCATCTTCCACTCGCAGGATACCATCGCCCTCGAACACGTGTCCGGGTTTGAACACTTGCAGTCGGCAAGGTTGGTGCAATGGCAGTATCAACTCAAAATTGCCGTCAATACCACTTGTAAGCGGCGTGTTGCCACGACGCACCGTGTCTCCGTTTAGCAGGAACATTGCTCCGGCAACAGGGATAGTGCTGTTTTTGTATAACACTCTACCTGTGAGCCTCGTGGAAGAGGTGTTCATAAAGTCTATTCCCGAGGCGACAGCATTGTTTGTAGATAGCGAAATGCTTGCCGTTCCGGCAGAGGAGCTGTTGAAAGAGAATGTACCATACTGGTGTGTCGGTACGACGACATAACTTGATTGCTCTGTGTTTGTACATTGACATGATGTCGGTTCAGTAGCCGTTACTTTGAAACTATAGTTATAGTTCGAGCCGCTTTTAGTCCTTTGATAGTTGCAATCCACGGAGAAATGTCCGCTAACGTCAAAAGTGCTAATACCACCTGAAATATCAGGGAAGATGGATTGCACTTGCAAAACCGTGCCTACCGCATATTCGTAAGTACCTTCATCCTTGCTGTTCCAATCTTCCAACACATTTCCGTTTGCGTCTAACACACGGAACTGAGTCTGTTTTTCCGGGGCATAGATACTGAAATTATAGGAGTAAGTGATTTTGACCTTCGCCTTTTCGCACTCCAAGGCGGCGTACTCCAAACTATCGAACTTATATGCTCCGCTTGCGTTGGTAGTCATGGTGCGTATTGTATTGCCGCTGCCGTCTTGCAGTGCGACCGTTACGCCTGCCATGCCGGTGTTGTCGGGCATAAGTATAGTACCGCTTATTTCTCCGTATGGAGTGCGCCAGCCCTCTGCAGTAGCGTAGTTGCCTGTGCTCTTGCCGTTGCACACATACTGCGTCTGTATGGTATATTCGTAGTGAGTATTAGGCATAGCGCTACGGTCAATATAACTATTGTCGGTACCGTGATAGATCGTGTCAGCAGCCTCGTCGCTACCCACTGCCTTGCGCAGTAGTATATATTCGTCCACTGCATTACTGCTTGCCAGCCAACGCAGAAGCACACCTGCTTTCATTGCTGTTGTGGCATCACCCTGTGAAGCTACAAAACTTGTTATTGTGGCAGCCTCGTCGAAATAGAGCGACGGACCGCTTATCTCTATCGGACGTAAAGAAGCAGAGTCTTGCACGTGCAGGTCAGAACGCGATTGGTCAATTCGAATACTATATTTATAATGTGAGCACCCTTGGTTGGCAATGTCGCTATAGGTGGCAATCCATGAGCCATCAGCCTGACGGCGAATGCTGTCCTGAGGAATGATGAACTCCATCGTCTGACCTGTTTCCTCGATTGTGCGCAGAAGGATGAGTTGAGCCGTCTTGTCCCACATACAACGACCATAATCTTCCGGTTTAACCTCACGAGGCATCAGTTTAATCAAGCTGTCTTTAACAGTGTATAAGAGGTTGCGTATCTCTGTTGCCACATTTTCGTCAACTTGCGATTGCGATGCTTTTACCATTTGGGCATCTAATTTGCGCTTGCCGCTTTGCGGATAGGCGTAGATGGTTATCTCGCACGATTCAGTGAGAATAAACGGCATGTAGAAAGTCCACTCAAAGTTTCCGTCTTCGTTGTTGTAGATATCCATACGACTATTTTTCGGGAACTGGTACCAACCCGACAATAAGTACCTGCCTTGTGTATAATTCTTACCGTCTTTGGTGACAGAATAAGTAGTTCCGTTTTCCGGACTTGCCACATCGCCTTGCACTACATACTTAACATATACCTCCACATATTCGGAATCGTCAGTAGTAATAGAGGCTACGGTGTTTGATGATTGCACCGTGAATGTTGCTTCGAACATCGATGCGCCATGTGCAAAAGGTTCTGTCGAACAATCAATTACAGTATTACCGGTCAAGGTGTGTCTGCTTTCTTCGCCATTGTTGTAGCAATAGCCGTGAGTGTTTTTTACCTGTACGGTACTGTTCATCGGGAATTGATAAGTACCGGCATTAAGATATGTCCAATCTTGATACACACTACCATTTGCCGTTACCACTCGAAAACAAGTACTTCCTTCGGGATTAACCTTGTTGTAATCAGCTTCCAACATTGAGTATTTGATGGTTACGTTAACCATAGATTCTCTGAGCACTTTGTTGATATAGCACGACAATGTACAGTCATCTTTGTCGATAACGGCTCCGGTCGGTTCTTTATTCTCTATCTTGAAACGGAAATTAACCCTGCGATTATTTTCATAGTCAGCATCGAGGGTATATGGCTCTTGATTGTCAGCAAGCGGTGCAAGGAAATTCATATTCTGAAGCGTAGCCGTATGCACAAATTCGCTATCCCACCCCCATACAGATGCCGAGGCCCGGCGCACACGATAGAAAACGGGAACGGACGGCATCAGGATATGGTTAGACATCAGCTTGACGCTCAATTCAGCCAGTGGCTCATTGTTGGTATCATATAGCGTATAATGTGGGTCTGATACATTGTAATACCTTTCATCATACACCACATCCTGCGACTGAGCGTTGCCCGTCCAAGAACTTCGGTCGCTGTCGGTGTAGGTATAAACGCCCGATGAGTCGCGCTTCATCTGCACAATACTGATACGCTGTGCATCGCTAAAGTCGCTCTGCATAGCGCGTTGCAACTCAAAATAGTCACCATCTAAGATGTCTTTCAAGAAAGGATTTTTGATTGACCACCGAAGGATATTATTGCCGGTGAAGGTTCCGGTGCTGTCTTTTTCTGTCCTTGCAGCAAAGTTATAAATGCGGTGATAAGGCAGAATATCAACATCGGTGGTGGTTACCTCCATCGTTGATTTAGTGTCAGCATTGCGCACCACGGTGAAAGTAGCAGTGAGGTTTTTCTGCACCGTATCGGTGGTCGGTATATAGATAGTACCTGAACGCTCAACATCCCTTGACACCACTTCTGCTGGATTAAATGAGGTGTAGTAACTGACGGGGTCTTGAAACACCATGTACGGCACTGCTGCATAGCCATAACCTGCCACACCCTTCTCGTTAAAAGTATATAGATATGGGGTGTATAATTGCGGTGATATAGTGTTTGTCTTACATGTCAGGTTTCTTGCAAGCGTCCAAGAATAGTTATACCATTCATTCTTAGACTTCGACCAGCGGATAGACACCGTCACTCCCACACTGAAAGTATCTTTTTCTAAAGAAATTGGCGGATACCAATCCAACTCAAGGAAGGTAACATGGTCGTTGCCGTCAGCCTCTTTCTGAACAACTATCAGCTTGTCAGACATAGTGCCATTGTCGTGTATCTGGTGGTTGACACCATTTGCCATAGAGGTAACGATGATGTCGCCCATGCCGTTTAATAGTTTGACGTGGGCTGTACCTTTGTCAGAGTCTTTCTCGTTTTCGTCATACGGATCGGAGCAGAAATTGGCAAAGGTAGTTTTGGTATCACTACCTTTTTTTTGATACCAGATGGTACTTGACTCGTGGATATAGAAGTCGTAACTCTTTCCATACGCCCATACCGGCAGGACGAAATGTACACGATCTACTCCGGTCGGGTAGGCTTTGTAATGATCCTCTTTCTCCAAATAGTCATTAGCATACGCACCCTGCGGAGTGAACCACAAGGCACATAACATCAGCAGTGCGCCACATCCCTGTAGCCACCGACTTTTGGTGTTCGATAATAGTTTCATATGTTTATTTCTTTTTTGTTTCGCACATAAATCCGCACTTCACTGCACGCTTTTGTTCCGCTGTCGTGCCGAAGTCGTGCCGGTAATCCTGTGTTAATGCTGTGTTATCTTGTTTTCTTTATACGTTTGGCAAGGCCGATAGCGCCGGTGGGGCAGACGAGGCGGCAAAGATGGCATCCGACACATTTGGAGCCGAGGATGCGCGGCTGGCGGTCCGCATCAAAACTGATTGCTTGGTGGCCGCCGTCCATACAAGAGACATAGCATCGCCCGCAGCCGATACATTTATCGCGGTCAATCTTCGGATAAACCATTGTTTCACGGTCGAGGTCAGACGGCATAACGATATTAGGCAGTTCTTCGCCTACCAGTTCCTTCAACTCTGTTACTCCGCGCTCCGCCATATAGTGCTGCAAGCCTGCCTTCAGGTCGTCAATAATGCGGTAGCCGTACTGCATTACTGCCGTGCAGACCTGCACGTTACGGCAACCAAGCCGGATGAAGTCCAGCGCATCGCGCCAAGTCTCAATACCGCCGATGCCGCTGATATCCATATGTTTCTCAATACAGGCTTTATGGAGAATGGGGTTGCCCGTCATCTCATGAATCATACGGAGTGCAATCGGTTTGACCGCCTTGCCCGAATAGCCGCTCACGGTAATCTTGCCACTCACCTCGGCATCATGGCTCATGGTGATGGATTTGATGGTGTTGATGGCGGAGATACCCGACGCGCCAGCATAGAAGCAGGCGAGAGCGGGAGAAGTCATGGACATCACATTCGGTGTCATTTTCGGAATAACCGGTATCTTCACCGCATCGCGCACATAGGAGGTATAGAAAAGAATCAGCTCCGGGTTCTGGCCTATGTCGCTACCGAGCCCCGTCAAGCGCATCTGCGGGCAGGAGAAATTGAGCTCCACGGCATCGCATCCTGCCGCCTCCACCATCTTCGCCAGCTCAATCCATTCTTCCTCGGTCTGTCCCATGATCGAAGCGATGATGCGTTTGGAGGGGTAGTTCTGCTTGAGGCGGTGCAAAATCTCAAAATCCATCGTATAGGGGTTCTCGCTCAGTTGCTCCATGTTGCGGAAGCCGACAAAAGGCGTTCCCTCTTTGCGGACTGCATCAAAGCGCGGCGAGACTTCACGGATATCCGCCTTGGTGATGGTCTTGTAGAACACACCTGCCCATCCTGCTTCCAGTGCACGGGCTACCATGTCGTAGTTCGTGCAGATAGCCGACGAGGCGAGGAAGAACGGGTTCTCGCACACCATGTCGCAGAAATTAATCTCCAGCGAAGGCAACTTCTCCTTCGTACATTGTACTTTGTCCCTTTGTCCTTGGATTGCGGTTTTGAGATCCGCAATCCGTATAGGCTTGTCGTAATGGATACAGGAAGCCTCGGCATGAGCCAATTCTTCATCACTCAGAGAGTTGAATAACTCAACCGCCGTCCATAGATTATCAAACCGTGCCGCACGGATTGCGCGTGCTGCTGTCCTGCCGCAAGGTGCGTCATAACATAGGAGACACCGGGCTGCTTCTTCATTGATGTGTAACATAAAGACATTTACTATTTAGTCATTTACCATTTACAAAAAATGCGTACGAAATTACTGCTTTTGTATGATTCTTCGCAGTCACGCAATCTTACAAAATCTTATTCATATTGACATGGCTGTAGGTTTTTTCGACTATCAGGGGGAAGACAAACAGTGTAAACGCAGTGGCACTGATCAGCCCGCCGATGATGACGATAGCCAAAGGTCGCTGGCTCTCACTTCCTATGCCGTGGCTGATAGCCGCAGGAAGCAATCCCAGAGTGGCCATCAGTGCCGTCATCAGCACCGAGCGGATGCGTGAGTGCATGCCTTTCTCAACAGCCACCGGCAGCGGATAACGCAGTCGGATAAAATGTCTGATGTCCATAATCATGATGACACCGTTTTGTATGCAGATGCCAAAAAGGCAGATAAAGCCGATGCCGGCAGAGATGGAGAAGTTGAAGCCCGTTGCGAGCAAAATCAGGATGCCCCCCACGGCGGCAAACGGCACATTAGTCATCACGAGAGCAGCATCACGCGCATTTCCGAAGAGCACATACAGAATGCAGAAAATAAGCAAGATGCTGACGGGTACGACGTGTGCCAGGCGGTCGGTGGCGCGCTTCTGGTTCTCGAAGTCTCCGCTCCATTCGATTTTGTATCCCTCCGGCAGCGGCACCGCCTTCGCCACTTTTTCACGGCTTTCGTCCACAGCAGAGCCTATGTCCCTGTCTCTTACAGAGAACTTGACAGCGCAGTATCGAACGTGGTTCTCGCGATAGATAATCAGCGGTCCGGTGATGGTCTTGATGGCAGCCAGTTCGCTAATAGGAATCATTTGCCCGTCGTCTGTTGGCACTTTGATTTTGCCAATAGCCTCGGCATTTTCCCGGAACGGCTTGTCATATCGAACCACGAGAATGAACTTGCGTTCTTCCTCGTACACCTGCGAAGCCGCCTTACCGCCAATAGCCATCTCGATAATGCTCTGCACATCGTCCTTGGCAACGCCATAGCGTGCAAGCCGTGCCTCGTCGATGTCGATCTGCAATTCCGGCTGTCCTATATTCTTTAAGACCCCGAGGTCGGCGATACCGCGAACAGGTTTCATGGTCTTGTATATTTCGGTTGCCAGCCGCTCCGTTTCTGCCAAGTCTTTGCCGTACACCTTTGCCACAATAGCCCCTTTCACACCGCTTACAGCCTCCTCCACATTGTCCGAGATGGGCTGTGAGAAATTGAAGTCAATACCCGGAAACGCACTCAGGTGGCGGTTCATATCCTCCACCAACTGCTCCTTGGTCCGCCCTGTCTGCCATTCCTTTTCGGGATGCAACTTCACAAACAGTTCGATGTTATAGAACCCCGTTGCATCCGTGCCATCGTTAGGCCGCCCTGTCTGCGTCATCACCTGACTGACTTCGGGGTAGGCGCGTAGCATGTTGCGAAACCGGTTGGCGAAAACCACACTCTCGCTAAGCGAAACACTTTGAGGCAATGTGGCGCGCACATAGATAGAGCCCTCGTTCATCTGCGGCAGAAACTCCGAGCCTAAAAACGCGAAGGACGACAATCCAGCCACCATCGCTGCCACGGCGATGAGAATGGTCTTTTTGCTATTCCGATGGCAAATCAGGAAGAAGCCGTCACACCATTTATAGACACAATCCAGAAACCTGTTCTTCTTTTCCGCGATGTTTTTTCTGAGCATCATGGAAGAAAGAACAGGCACAAAGGTAAGCGTGAAGATTAAGGCACCCAGCAGGGCAAACCCCAAGGTGAATGCCAAGGGTGTGAACATCTTTCCCTCGACCTTTTGGAAAGAGAAAATCGGCAGAAGTGCCGTGATGATGATCAGTTTAGAGAAGAAGACCGACTTGGCTTTTCCGCGAGCCGTGGTGCGAATCATTCCAGCCTTGCTGCGTTTGTTGAATGCCTCCATGCCGATTTCGCGCGCCTGTGATGAAAGTGCCACAAACAATGCCTCGACCATCACGACAGCCCCGTCGATGATGATGCCGAAGTCGATAGCTCCCATCGACAGCAGGTTGGCACTCATGCCAGCCATGTGCAGACAGATGAATGCAAAGAGCAGCGCTAACGGAATGACACTTGCCACAATGACCGTACATCGCCAGTTGCGCATAAAGAGGAATACGACCAATGTGACCAGCAGAATGCCTTCAAACACATTATGCAGTACGGTGTTCACGCTTAGGTGGACCAAGTCTTCGCGGTCGTAGAAAGTCTTGATAACCACGTCATCAGGAAGGTCTTCACGCTGTATCTCATCGATTTTTGCCTTCAATGCCGCAATCACCTTCTCGGGGTTCTCGCCCTTTCGCATCACCACAATACCCTCAACGACATCGTTTTCATCATCACGCCCGACCTGCCCCAACCGTGGCTGACAAGACTCATGCACCTTTGCCAGATTGCGGACGAGGATAGGCGTTCCATTCACGTTCTTTACCACAATATCACCAATCTCCTGAATGTTGTTGATCAATCCGATGCCTCGCACGACGAATGTTTGGCTGTTACGTTCGATGATGTCGCCCCCGACATTCACATTACTGTTGGCGATGGCTTGAAAGAGTTCAAGACTGCTGATGCCGTATTGGGTAAGTTGGTTGGGATTGACGCTCACTTCAAAAGTCTTTACCTCACCGCCGAAACTTACGATATCGGCAATGCCGGGAACGCTGCGGAGTTTGCGTTCAATCACCCAGTCTTGCAGCGTCTTCAACTCCCTTATATCCCTTTGGTTGCTTGACAGGGTGTAACGGAAAATCTCACCGGTGGGCCCGCTAAGCGGCTGTACCTCCGGCCTCACCCCGTCCGGCAAATCCGCATCGTTGATCATATTATAGACCTGCTGACGTGCATACTCGTCATCCACATGGTCGTCGAAGACCACCGTGACGACCGACAAGCCGAAAAGCGTCGTGCTGCGGATGTCGGTCTTCTTCTGGACAGAGTTCATGGCAATCTCAATAGGTATCGTCACGAACTTCTCAATCTCCTCGGCAGAGCGTCCGCTCCATTGGGTAATGATTGTGACCTTCGTATTGGTGACATCAGGAAACGCGTCCACCGGTGTATCCTTGAAACACAACACACCTATCACTACCGCAGTCAGTGTGAGGCAGATAATGAGATATTTGCGCTTGAGAGAGAACGATATGATGAAATCAATAAACTTATTCATTGACAGAGGCGTTAAAGAACAACAATGCATTCCGGGTGACCACCTTCTCGCCAGCCGTCAGCCCTGAAGAAATGAAACTACGGTTGGAGGATGTATGTGCCACGCTGACTTCCCTGCGCTCATACCGGTTCTCGTCGGTCTGCACCATCACATAATCCTTTCCAGACCAGAAAATCACAGCCTTCGCAGATACTGCCGTCATCCGTACGCCTTCCTGCGACAGATTCACATGAACACTGGCAAAAATGCCCGGTTTGAGTTTCCCGTCGGGATTATCCAAGCCCACCCGCACCTTCATGGTCTTGCTCTCACGGTCGAGCACGCTGTACACCTTATCAATCTTTCCGTATGAAGTCTCGTTGGGATAAGCCATCGTTGTTACCGAAACGGGAGCACCCGCCCGTATCTTGGCAATGTCGCTTTCATATACGTCTGCTATCACCCATACCTTTCGCAGGTCGGCGATCTCGATGGCGGCCTCGTCGTTATTGTCATCACTCACATACGAGTTATTGTAGATACGCTTACAGATGACATATCCCGATATGGGTGCCATGAGCGAAGCATTTGCCCCATCACCAAACCCATTGATGCTTGCCACATCATTCAGGCGCAGACGCTCAGCGTGGGCCGTCATCACGCGCTCACGGGCTTCCTCTACATCCTTGTCGCTGGCCATACCGCTCCCCCGCAAGTCCTGTTGCATGGCGAACCAGCGCTCAGCCATACGAATCTCCGCATCGGCATCGCTGATGCTCTTGCGATAGTCGGCCGCCCCTTCGCTCTTTATCACTGCCAACAGTTGTCCACGGCTGACCTTGTCGCCAACCTCCACCTTCAGATCTGTCACCCGTCCGGTACATGGGACAAACACTTTACAGAGACACGTCTCGTCGCAGACGACATTGCCGTTCAGCACCAACTCATCGTCCATTTCATAAAGTTCAACCATCTCTGTATCCACGTCACATTGCGAGGTTTCTACATTGTCTGTCTGCTTATTCCCGCCGTTGCAAGATGCCAATGTCAACATTCCTGCAAAAATCATTGTATATGTTTTCATACTGACTATAAATTAACACCTGTCAACTTGCTTATTTCTTCATTCGTTTTTGCGAGTTTCGCTTTTGAATCCAGCATTTGGAATCGTGTATCACGATAACTGCTGTACAAGTCAACAAACTCAACGACTGAGATGTTGCGTATCAGAAACTGGCGTTCTGCAGCCATAAGAAGCTCGTCAAGGTCGGCTGACAGGTTCTGTTCTTGCTCCTCTACGAGTTTGAGATAATTGATGGTAGAACGGTAAAGTGCCAATAAAGAAGCATGGAGTTCCTTTTCCTTTTGCTCTTTCGATAACGCGGCCTGTTCATATTGTGCCTTGACTGAACGGATGTTTCCTTGATTACGGTTCCACAGCGGCAAACTTACCGTAGCGCCAATGGCAAAGAAATTATGGCCGATGTTGCCATTCTTGTCCCATTCGCCAAAAATAGTAATATGTGGCAACGCGTCAGCCTTTTCCGCGTTTATTGCATTGAAAGCACTCTCTTGCTCATACATCTTTTGCAAAATCTCGGGGTGGTTTCTTACAATCGGCTGAAACAGTTCCGGGTTCGATTGCGTTGCCAGTGGCTGAAGTTTTGCGAGATTGTTGATAGCCTGCGAAACGATGTCGTCTTCGTTTAGCAGAGCCTCTATCGCATTCTCATCTTCCAACCAAAGCAAAATGCGCAGTTGCTTCTGAAATTCGTCCTCTTCAACGAGCATTTCAGACCATTCCGCACGTAATTGACTCAGCAAGGCCGCAATACGGAAGGAATGCATCAGGGGGATGTTCCCCTTTTCAGTCTGTTCCCGACAGGCTTCCAATATCTTCTCTACCGAAGAGATTTCCTTGTCGTAAACCTTCAATTTCTGCTGTACATAGTAAAGATTAACGAATGCAGTCCTTGCGTCATATCTCACATCATTCCGCATGGAATCGTATGCCGACTTCGTGGCGTTGAGAGTAGCCTTCGCCTGCCTCACTTTGTATTTGTGCTGACCGCCAATGGCTATCGGTTGTGAGATTTGTACATCGGTCTCGCCGTCATATCCAAAGTCGAACCACTTCCGATTCACAGGATTCAGCACATTGTGCAGTACCTGTATCTCCGGGTTTTCATACTTTTTCGCCTGTGCCAGTTGTCCTTCGGCAGCCTCTATGTCCAAGCGCGAATGCTGCAGTTGATAGTTGCTGCTACACAACATGCTGTCCACCTCGGCGATAGTCATGGGGCGGTTCTGTGCAAAAACATGAACCGCCAGCACCGTCATAAGTGCCCATAAGAAATGTCTATTCAGTTTCATGGGCGCAAAGGTACTGCTTTTTCCCGAATTGAGCAAAAAAACGACCCGTCAATTTGGGATTGTGCCCAAATTAGCGGTTGGAACCAATTAAAACTCCCGCGACATTCACATGCCACGGGAGTCCGAATTAGTATTACGGGTATGCATTCCTTACCGTATTATTGGACAAGCCGTACGGATTGCGCGTGCTGCTGTCCCGCCGCAAGGTGCGTCATACCATAGGAGACACCGGGCTGCTTCTTCATTGATGTGTAACATAGTGTGGTTATCTATTTTGTATTATCTGATTTTTCATTTGTAGTATGCGGCGTACGCTCCTGTCGATGCGCTCTTCGGTAAGCGTACCGTCCTCCACTGCCTTGACCACGGCATCGAAGGCTTCGATGAAGTTCTGCGGACCCAGCACGATGTCTGCACCAGCCAAAAGTGTGCCCACGGCAGCCTCAGCATTAGTGTATTGCTGGGTGATGGCACCCATCTCCATACCATCGGTGATGATGATGTTCCGGAAACCCAATTCTCCGCGCAGTTTGTCCTGCAGTAGGACGGAGGACATGGTGGCGGGGACATCCGAGCCCGTAACATTAGGTGCAGCTATGTGCGCCGTCATAACCAACTGCGTGCCCCACAGGATTCCTGCTTTGAAGGTAATCATCTCACAATCCAGCATCTCTTCCCATGTTTTCAGGCTCTGTGCATAGCCGTAATGAGTGTCAGCCTTGGTGTCGCCGTGTCCGGGGAAGTGCTTGATACATCCTGTTACGCCGGCATCCTTCAGTCCCTGCAGATAGGCGGTCACCATAGGCGCAGCGACCTGCGGGTCATCGCTGAAGGCACGAGCACCGATGACGATGTTCTCCGGATTCGTATTCACATCTGCCACGGGAGCAAAATCGATATCGAAACCGTAGCGGTGCAGGTAGGTGCCGATGGTGTAGGCGCAGTTGTAGGCATTCTGCGGGTCGCCTGTGGCACCGATGGCACCCATTGACTCGAACTTCTCCACTACGAAGTTTGAGTTGTTGGCGATGCGTGCAACACGACCGCCTTCTTCGTCGATACAGAGTAGCGGCGAACCATTCAGAGCACGTATCTGAGGAATGAAGGCTGCGAGTTGCGCCTCGTCTTCTATATTGTGCGCATAGAGGATGATGCCACCCACCGGATATTTCTCGTTCACTCCCTTCATCGTGGCGTTTACGGTTTGCAGTTTGATCTTAGTGATGTCGTCAGAACTGACGTCAATGCCGCCTGACCTGTTAAAGTGAATGGTGGTGTCAAGACACTCGGGGCGCACGTAGAACAACTGTCCCACCTTTTCACGCAATGTCATCCGCTGCAGTTGTGCCTCTATATCGTCAGTTGGCACAACAGGGTTGTTACCATCGCCGGACTTACACGATGCCATACCCAGCAGCAGCGGAAAGGTCAGCAAAATCCATAGTTTTTTTGTCTTTTTCATATTTTGTTGCTATTTAACAAACACTTTTGTTGTCAATTTATGGTTCTTCCGGCTCAATCAGTTCAAAATGTTGAAAGTCCTTGCATGAAGTCCAGTCGCCTCCCCACTCGAAGCCTGCTTCGGTGAAGAGTATGAAGCAGAGATCGTCATGGTCAATCTTGTAGGGGAAATCCCATGTGCGGTCGCAATAGTCAGCCGCCGTGGCGGGCTAGATGAAGCGTGTTCCATCTTCACGGTCTTTGTAATAGGGGTTGTAGAGCGTGTTGATATCTATAGCCAGTCCGCGTGCATGCTTCGATAGTTTTAGATCATTTCGCCCACGTGCATCTTGTTGTCATAGTCCCAGTGCAGAACACGCACATGGCGCAGGTCATCGCGCCCGATATAAGGGTTCTCAATATAGGTCTTTCCTTGCATCCGCTGCCATACTCTGTCCGGTATCGGGTCGGCGGAGTTTGTCTGGTGTTCAACCGGTTATTGGACAAGGCGTACGGAAAGGCGGTTGCAAAAAGCGCAGTCGTGCCCGACAAAGATGTCATCGTCCGTGAAACTGAAGCCCCAGGATGTGTCTTCGCCATCGAGCGTAGAAGCCCAGTAGTTGCCTTCGGTGTCCACATTCAGCACGGCTCCTTCGCAGTCGCAGTAGCCTTCTGCCGGCAGGTCAATGGTCTTTTTGTTCGGGCCTGTTGCACGGTAGCCTTTGCCTGTCCAAGTCCAGGTACATTGGTCTAATAGCTCCTGCCACTGCTCTTTGGTAGGAACGTTTTGTCCGAACTGCGCCATCGTCTCCTCGTAGTTGTAAAATCCGTTCGGGTCCTTCGGGTTCGATTCGTTGAGGCTCTTCCATTTGGTGCCGGAAGTCAAGCCCAGATCCACAAACTCGCTCTCAGCCGGCGCATTCTTTTTCTCGCAAGCTGCAAAGCATAAGACTGCCAGCAACAGATACAATCCTTTTTTCATATGCTTTGATATTTTAATTTTAGTTATTTGCGTGCAAAGGTACTGCATTTTGAGCAGAGTATGCGGGCACGATTATGCCCAAAGTATTTTTTTAGAGAAAACTACTGCAATTTTTGTCCTTGAATAGTATAAATATTCTCTCCGCGTTGGATGAGTATTTGTCCGTTACGGATATACTTATTGGCATAAGAAGCATCTGACACTCTATCCAGAGCCGTAGGCAAAAGATTATCTCCCACACCTACTGCATACCAAGCATTTACCACTGCTTGTACTTCATGAGAATTTCTGCCATATAAATCAGTAGCAGCCATAATAGCACCATTTCTTGCATCTTCAAAAGTTGCCTCTGGCGTAAGATAATGAATGAGATTGCGGTAGGCTATTTGTGCAGCTTTGTCTATGCCTATTCCTGTTACGTTATATTGGTTATTCAGGTCATTTGTTCCTGTGCCACCTTCCGAAAGGAGATAGAACCAGTAGTTTTGCACACCGCTATTGGTATGTACCCCACCATTATCATTTGATATATCAGCAGGATCAGACCAGTATTGTCCCCCATAAGTATCCGGTTGCGGTCCAGACAAAGCCCCATTTATTCCATCATTACTATTCTTCGGATTCTTCATAGATCGCATATTAGAGAGATATATCATAACATTATTGCCAATGAGCCAATCGTTACTCCCCATTGCATACTGTTTAACGGAAATGCCCATAATATCAGAAAAGCTTTCATTCAACGCTCCTGATTCTCCCTGATATTCCAATCCTCCATTTCCATTATTATTCGTAACCAGATGTGAGAATTCATGTGCCATTATGTCTATTGAGACAAAAGGTTTTGTACATATTGTCGTTGTCTCCGAAGAATTCATGCCCATACCATAAACCATAGGATATGGCGCTACCGGTAGTGCGCAAGCATTTACCGGGAATGAAGATAATCCCTCTGTGTCCCTATGCGGATTTACAATATTGTAAACAATAGATCCTTGATTGTCGAAACTGTTCCTGTTAAATTTCTGTTTATAGAAATCTAATGTTTTCTCCATTCCCCAATGAGCATCCAATAATGGTTGTTTCCCATCAGACTTTATATTGATTTTTCCGAAAGCTACATTACTAAACGAGATAGCCCTATTCTCACCTGATATAGTCGCAATCGGTATAGTTTTTATTAGATCATCTTCTCCAACAGCATCATAGTCGTAAATTTCCACATAATACGGAGGGGCTGTTAAATTGACAGGAGTAGTTAGAACTATCTCGACAGGGAAAGTATTATAATACCCAGATGTATACAAAACGGCTCCAGAAGCATTTTTTACCTTAATATATACATCTGCAGTACCTTCCCCCACCGTGTACCAATTTGCATTCTGGATAATGTCATCAATTTCCACAGATGTAAGTTGCATGTTCCATGATGAGTTCCAATTTGTAGAGGTATTATGAATATAAGCACATCCATTTATCAGATTAACAATTTCTTCTGATAAAACAGAGTCTGCTTCTGCCTCCGTGGCGTACTGATCAGCTTTTGTATAATCAATCTGATATACATTGTCCGTTGCATCCAAAGTAATAATGCCTCGCTCGTCATCCACCAGGAAATACATTCCCTCATGCTCATAGCAAGTAATAGGTTGCGTTCCTGCATACATGGTGGTGGCGGTTCCTGCAACATCTGCATTATATACAAGCGGTACTGTTTTAATAATTTCTCCTGTTTGAGCATCAATGTAATTTTTTTTCGTATGATTGTCTGTAGTTTTTTCAAAGGCATAGCGAGTAGAAACCGTATTCCCATCTTTGACTCTGACAATTAGTGATTTTGGATGTTTACTGGACATCATTTGTACTTTTTCAGACAATATATCCCCATTCACTGAAATCACTTTATTATCTTTAGCATGAACTAACACAACGGCATTCAACACCTTTATACCATCAATATATTGTTGATATGATTGATGTCTTATACCCAAATCATCCGTTTCGTCACGAAACATAACGAAATTAGTGTTTTCAGGCAAATCCAGCCATGCACTGAATTTGCTTTCTACTTCTGACAAATTAACATTTTCTTCCTCAACAATATGGGAAAAATGTCCTTGTGCACAGAGTTGCCCTGCCAGCCCGATAAGGGAACAGATAAAAAAGAGAAAAAATCGTTTCATTGTATATAAATTTAAATTTTTTACAAAATCACAATAATGAAATTATCATAGAACCATAGTGCCCTAGTTCTTTTCCCAATAGATCATACCTCTTTCCGCCGCGGAGGATGTAGATCTGTCCGTCTATGAGCATTTTTACTCCCTCTTCCGGTGCAATGGCAGGGGTGAGGTTGTTTGTATCCTCTCCCAAGCCCATCGTGTATGCTTGCCATGCGTCGGGAATACCGTAACCCATCTGGTTATTCGGGTCATAACTCGGGTATAAATGTGCCGATTGGATAATCAGGTCGCGTATCTGCATCGCGTTTTTGTCCGGCAGTGCGGACCATAGGCTGGCAGCCATGCCGGCTAACAGAGGCGTAGCAAAACTGGTTCCGTTGCTGCGCTCAATCGCGTTGCTGAACGGATTGATCAGAACGGACTGCACACCTACTGCGCACACTTCCGGTTTGATACGTCCGTCCGACGAAGGACCGTAACTGGAGAAGTCGGCAGCGACGCTGTCGGTTCGTACGGCTCCGACGGTCAGAATACTGTCTGCGTCTGCCGGAACACTAATCGTGCGCCATGCGACATCGCCTTCATTGCCGGCTGCGACGCAGACCAGCATACCTTTGCGTGCAGCGATGGTGGCTGCGCGGCTCACGCGCGTCGTTTTGCCGTCTAAATCATTCCATTTGTTCAAATCCCATATCGGGTTGTCGAATTGTGTGTAACCGCCCGAGAAGGAGAACACATTGACGCCTAATGAATCGGCTTTCTCCAGTGCCGCCACCAGATTGTCCATTTCTTTGGGGCTCTCGGTGGCGTATTCTTCGGAGCGCATCAAGTAATAATCGGCTTTTGTCGCTGCGCCGTAATAGCCGTCTTGTATGCCGCTGATGGCGCTCAGGCACTCGCTGCCGTGATCTCCGGTATTACCATAGAAATCATCGATATCGTCCGTGAAATCGAAATGCCCCAATTCCTGTGTCTGCCGGAAACATTCCATCGTGTTGGCATTGGTAAACCCGCCGTCGCAAACGGTCATCAGAATCCCTTGCCCTTCGTATCCTAAATCGTGCAGCGGCGTGAGGTTATAGAGCGCTAATTGTTGGTCCGTGTAGCGGACATTGATGGATGATTGGTGATGGGCGATGGCTGAATGCTGAATGCTGATAGCTCTTTTGCGCTGGCTAAAGAGGGAGCCGCTTTCGTCTCGTGTCAACTCGACGGCGGTGACGAAACTTAAACTCTCCACCTCGGCAACTTTGGCGACATCCATCTCTACCGTGGCGCCGTTGAACCAGCGGCTCGTGTGGTGGATCTTAATGTCTCTTGCGCGCAGACTGTCCAAATAAGCGGCACATACGGGATAATCCATCTCGTCCGTCGGAATATGCCATTTGGCGCGTTGCTCTATGGCGCGTGGCGATAAAGCCGGTGCACTCTTCTCCGGCTTGTCCAAGAAGGACACAAAATAGATATATAAAATTACTAACAAATACATGATGATTTACGATTTGACGATTTACGATTTTTTCGATGCATAAGTTGCGGCGCATAGAAGCGCAGCAACAAAAAGTGAGAAAATCTTTTTCAATTTTTTTTGTACATTAAATTAATTAAGTTAAACAATTGTATCTAGTTTTTATTCTGGCGGTACTCGGTAGGAGTGATGCCGTATTGCTGGCGGAAGAGACGGAGAAAGTTATTCGGTGTGAGACCAACTTCCTCCGCAATGTCCTTGATGGGCTTGTCCGGCTCGTTTTGCAACAGCGTACAAGCCCGCTCCAGACGGATATTATTGAGCCACTGCAGGAATGAAAGTCCGTCCGTATTGGCGGAAAGGAGGTCGTTCAACTCATGGCGCGAGATGTTCATTTGTGCGGCAAAATTCTCCCGATTCATTTGTAGGTCGGCATATAGTCGTTCGGCGAACGTCCTTTCCAATATCTGCCGATATATCTCTTTGGAGTCCTTGTTCTCCGCAGGAATAAGCGTTTTTCGTTTGCGTGCGTTCAGTTCGTTGATCATCTTTACCATCGTACGGTTTTTCTCCTTTATCCGTCGTTTGGTGATGATGGAGTAGGCCGCGATAATACTGATGATAATAGTGACGAAAATGACCAATATCAAAATCACAATAATGAAATGTGTGCGTGCATGCTCGCGCTCGCGCGACAACTTTTCGTTATGGAGCTCATAGAGTGCCATCTGTTCGGCTATATGCTGCTGCATCTGTTGATCAGCCAAATCGTGTTGCATCGAAAGAGCTCTGCGGCAGAAACCCAATGCCTCGTCATACCGTCCTTGTTGACGGGTCGCCTGCATGCGTAGGAGTAGAAAACGGATGAAATTGTAATTGAGCGTGTCGGTCAGTTGCATCGCGTCCGCCTTTTCGAACACACGCTCTGCCTCTTCCCATTCATGCAACTCAATATACATCGGCAGGATGGTAAAATCAAATGAGGGCTTCTGCGCCCAGATGGAATGTTTCGCCTGCGCCAGATACCGGTGCGCCTCTGCCGGTTTATGTAGCCCGCCGTACGCGAGCGCCATATGCGTGTACAACTGTCCGCGGCTGTAGTCCACAAACTCGGTGGTGTCGAAATTCTCTGGCAGGTCGGTACATTGTTCCGAATGCGCTTCGAAACGTGCCAACTCTGCCAGCGCCTCTTCTGCCAAAGACAGAATCTCGTCATATCGTCCTGAATCATACAGAATATGCATCAGCGATTTAACGACCGATATGTACGTCATTTCCCCTCCAAGGGTGTGAAGCACAAGTGCTTGTCTGCGGAATTCTTCCATTCGGACGATAGCACTATCTATATCTCCTTTATGTGCCATGGAGAGGGTGATGTAACTTGCCATTTGGACGGCATCGTCCTCAAAACCCAGTTTGAGAGCCAGTTCATAAGCCTGAGTCGCGTATTGCAAGACATTCAGATCATTGCTCTCCGCATGGGCTATGATGGCAAGCAGTGTGTAAATCTGCTCATGCAGCAAGTCCTCGTTCTCCACGTCATCCCGCATCAACAGCTTGTAGCACGCCGTCTTCGCCTTCACGGGTTCGTGCAGACCTCCGTAATAAACTACCGCACGCAGGTAGTCGGCTTTGTCCGGGTCAATGTTCCCGGCAATGACCGCTGAATCAATGATCGTGAGGGCGCGTTCCGGCTCCTGCATATACACGCTCATTGCAGCGGACTCGGTGTACTGCTCTAATGTCTTGGAACTCTCTTGGAGATTGTTTTTGCAGGATGTTATACACGTCGCTGCAAGGATTATAATTAACAATTCTTTTCTCATTGTTTTTAGCCATGCTACTTCCTAATATCGCACAAAAAACCGTGCAAAGGTACGAATTTTTCTTCAAATGAGCAAAAAAACTGACCTCTGATTTGGGATTTAGCCCAAATGGACGAGTGCAAGAGGGCAATATACACCATCTGACAGACAGTGCAACCGCTAACGCGATGATATGAAACTAAGCACCACGCAGAGAGTCATTGTTCAACCAAAGCACAGTTCGTATTTGCAGCAAAGCCGCTGATTACGTATAGCAAGGGTATAGCAAGGGTATACGATTAGCACGAGGTTGACCGGCTTTGGATACACCCGCATTTAGCGTGTGTCGGGCAGACCTTCGGCGTTTGTGACCTTGTGCAGAACATACCACAAAGACGAAGGGCGATGCGCAATAACAAACGTCCTATCGCAAAGAGAGGACAGCGCAGCGGTAATCTGCCTACACCGCAAGCCC
>Ga0256404_1004903_pt1 | contig 24479 bp, 23 predicted proteins | sample RumenRJG_01DNA_FD_185990 | JGI IMG/M metagenome (GOLD analysis project Ga0256404, IMG submission 185990) | Bovine rumen microbial communities from Lethbridge, Alberta, Canada - RJG_01 | ecosystem: Host-associated > Mammals > Digestive system > Stomach > Rumen | place: Canada: Alberta | collected... | reverse complement strand
GGCCCATTTTGATTTCAATGCGAGCGGCGCATACAGCTATGAGGACGCGGCAAGGGTCATGCGAAGGCTCGGACTGCCCTACAAGGATATGGAGAGATTGTTTCGCAGGATGGTGTTCAATGTGCTCGCATGGAACCATGACGACCATGTGAAGAACATTTCCTTTCTCATGGACCGTAGCGGGACGTGGTCCCTCTCTCCTGCGTATGATGTCACGTACGCATACAAGCCGGACAGCATGTGGGTGAGCAGCCATCAGATGACCATCAACGGAAAACAAAGCGGTATCGGGTTGCAGGACCTTCTCGCTGCAGGAGCCAATATGGGGATCAGGGAAAACCGTTCCCGGTCCATTGTTGTGGAAGTGAAGCACGGAATCGGTGGATGGAACGGCTTCGCGAAAAGCGCAGGCTTGTCGGAAAAGGCCGCTGGCGCGATTGGGGCAAAACTCTCAGAGTCGCAAACGCACATGTCCCAAGAGCTGGATGCGTTTGAAAGAGATTGATCCAACCCAAGAACAGATACGCAATGGGAGCCGGCTCCATCATGCACACCCTTCCATTGACTTTCCGTAATGCATTCTGCTAGATTTGTCTCTGCGGCCGGATAGCTCAGTGGGAGAGCAGGTGCCTTACACGCACCGGGTCGGGGGTTCAAGCCCCTCTCCGGTCAAACTGAAGGGGAGTAGTCCTGAAAAGGATGGAGTCAACAGCCGGCAGTAGCCTGGTTCCATCCACCCGCTTTTGGCGGGTGCACAAGACCTTCTGGATATCATGTCCAGGGGGTCTTTTGTTTTACCCCCTGAAAGGAGTTCTGTTATGGGTATGGTGCAAGTCGGGGTGCTTGTGATGGTGCTGGTCATGTACGCCATCGTCATCATCAAAAGCGAATGGAAGGTGTGGGCTAGCGTCATCTGCGCGGCGCTCATGGTCGTCACCGGTATCGTCGGCTTCCATGAGGCGGTCTTTACCATGATCAACTGGAACGTGCTGATGATCTACGTGGGGTCGATGGTCATCGCCGAGATGTTCCTGTACAGCAAGGCTCCGGCCGTGCTCGCCGACCGGATCATTTCCACCAGCAAGAATGTCGGGCATGCCATTGTCGCGATCCTCGTCATGACCGGCATCATCAGCGCCTTCGTCGAGAACGTCGCCACCGTCCTGGTCATGGCACCCATCTGCCTGGCGTTGAGCAAGAAGTTGAAGATGGACCCGACCTATTTCATGGTCGGACTTGCCGTCATGGCAAATCTCGAGGGGACCGCCACCTTGGTAGGCGACCCCCCCAGCATGATCTTCGCCAACTACACCGGCTATGGGTTCAATGATTTCCTGTTCCATGCAGGCAGAATTTCCATCTGCTGGTTCATCCAGGTCGGTCTGTTGGCTGGCGCCCTGTATTTCCTGTTCCATTTCCGCAATGCCGAGCAGCCACCGAAGGTGGAAGGGGAGAAGATGGTCAGCTGGGTGCCGACCATCCTGCTGGTCGGCATGGTGTTCGGGCTTGCCCTCTGCTCCTTCCTGCAGAGCGGTGTCGGATCTCTCAGCGGTTTTTTCGTGCTTGCCTTGGGCATTGTCGCCGCCATCTGGTACCTGCTGGGACAGAAAAAAGGGAAGGACGAGACCCTTTCCATGCTTCGTGGCCTGGATTGGGAGACCATTTTCTTCCTGGCTGGCATCTTCGTGGTCGTCGGTGGAATCGAGAACTCCGGGCTTTTGGAACTGCTTGCCGGCCACATGGAGGCGTTGATCGGCGGCAATGTCCTGGTCGGATTCATCCTGATCCTGCTGGTTTCCGTCCTGATCAGCGGTTTTGTCGACAACGTTCCCTACATCATGGTGATGCTGCCAGTCGCCGACCAGCTGGCCAGGGGGCTGGGACTGGCTCCCGAGCTGTACATGTTCGCCCTGTTGATTGGCTCTTGCCTGGGCGGCAACCTGACCTGCTATGGCGCTTCGGCCAATGTGGTCGCCGTCGGCATCCTGAAGAAGCACGGTGTGCCATGCAACTTCGGCAACTGGCTGAAAATCGGGATTCCGTTCACTTTGCTCACCACTGCCGCTGCGGCTGTTTCCCTCTGGCTCGTCTGGGCTTGAACCTCGTTTGCAACACTGGGACTGTTTTGGTACGATAGGGCCATGCAGTCCCATGTGGTTTTCCAGCAGTATGTCCTGTATTTCGTCGTGTATTCCGTCTGCGGGTACTTTGCCGAAGTCATCTACTGTTCGTTGCTCCAGCACAAGCTGGTCAACAGGGGGTTCCTGTACGGGCCGTGGATTCCCATCTATGGTTTCGGCGGTCTAGTCATTCATGTGGCTACGACTTCCATGCATGTTGCCGCCGGCAATCCGGTGGTTGTCTTCTTCACCAGCATGGCCAGCGCTTCGGTCATCGAGTACGTCGGTTCCTGGTGGATGGAGAAGGCCTTTGGCCTGAAGCTGTGGGACTATAGCAAGCACCGCTTCAACATCAATGGCCGCGTCTGCCTGCTGAACAGCACGTTGTTCGGCTTGGGAGGGCTGGCCCTGACCTACGGCGGCCATTCCTCAGCAGCCGGCTGGGTGGACAGGCTCAGTCCGCAGGCGCTCGCCTGGTCGAGCAATTCCTTGTTGCTGCTCTTCACCATCGATTTCGTCTGCTCCGTTTACCGGCTCAACAAGTTCCGTGAGGGACTGGCAGAACTGCAGCGCCTGGTCGAGCAGGGAAGGGAGAACCTCGAGCTGCTGAAGACGATGGACCGGAAGGAAGTGGCGGAAATGGTCCAGAAGCGCTTTGCCGAGAAGGCGGCTTTGTGGAAAGGTAACTTCGGACGTCAGGGCAAACTGCTCCTGTCCAAATTCCCGACCATGCGGGGAGATTCGCTGCCCCACATGGACGAGCTGCTTGAGCGGTTGAAGGCCGAAGATCCTCTGAAAGATTTCAAACAGAAGGTTCTGAAACATGATTAAGGAAACACTTGGACAAGTCCGCGAGGAAATTCGCAATGAGGAGAAACAGGCTGGCAGAGCCGAAGGTTCGGTACAGTTGATGGCGGTCAGCAAGCTGCACACCTATGAGAACGTGCTGGAGGCCTATGCCTGCGGCCAGCGGCTTTTCGGAGAAAACCACGTGCAGGAGGTGGAGGCGAAATTCCCGATCCAACGCCCCGAGGGAATGGTGTTGCACCTGATCGGCCACCTGCAGAGCAACAAGGTGAACAAAATCGTCCCTTTGGTCGACGGCATCGACAGCGTCGACTCGCTCCGCTTGCTGGAGAAAATAGAGAAGGCTGCCGCCGCTCTGGACAAGACGATCGAGGTGCTGTTCGAGGTCAACACCAGCGGAGAAGCGCAGAAGAGCGGCTTTGTCTCCGACGAGGCGCTTTTCGAGACACTCGGGCATGTGGGGGACATGCCCCACATCCAGGTGAAAGGATTGATGACGGTCGGTCCGCTGGGCGGCGACGCTGACAAGAACCGCCAGGCTTTCCGCCGGCTGCGCCAGCTTCGTGATGTCTGCCGGCAGCAATATCCCGCTCTGGATTTCTCCACGCTCAGCATGGGCATGAGCGGGGATTTTCCCATCGCCATCCAGGAGGGAAGCACCATGGTCCGCATCGGTACTGCCATCTTCGGTCCCAGAAACTACAACCTGTAAGCCTATGAAGCGATGCCTTGCCACGATCTTGGCCCTCCTGCTCCTCTTTCCGCTTTCAGCTGTTGGGACGGACTCGAAGACGGTGACATACGAGCCGTACCAGAGCGGGGAGTTCCCCCAGTGGGCGTACGAGTTGCGCAGAGGGGAGACCCTTTTCTTCGGTTCGCTGGTCATTACCTTCCCGCTGGTCGTTCTTGGCTGGAACGGAATCAACCTGATGGGAGGGGACCTGCCTACCTCGCCCGCATTCGAGACCACGCTGAAGCAGGCCGGTGTCGCCTGCGTCCTTTCGTTCGGCATCGCCCTTGCCGACTGGATCATCGGTGAAGTCCAGGAGAAGCACCAGAATGCCAAGCAGGACTATTGAGAAACAGATTGTCGTCTCTGGCAGCGACGGGAAGACCCGGCTGGACAAGTATGTCGCATCCCTCGGCGAGGTGCCTCGCTCCGTCTTCCAGGACAGGAATGTCCAGATTGCCGTCAATGGCAAGAAACAGAAGAAGAGCGTTCTTGTCCACGACGGGGACCGCATCTTCCTGACCTACACGGAAAGCTTTTTCGAGGGAGTGAAGGCGGAGGATATTCCGTTGGATGTCCTGTATGAGGACAACGACGTGCTCGTGATCGACAAAGCCCAGGGAATGGTGGTCCACCCGGCCGCTGGCAACTGGGACGGCACTCTGGTCGGAGCGTTGCTGTTCCGCTATGGTTCCGGCTTCGCCGACGAGGAAGGTGACGAGCTGCGTCCGGGAATCGTCCACCGTCTGGACAAAGATACCAGCGGGACGATGGTGGTCGCCCGCAACCCGGAAAGCCAGCGCCGCCTGGTGGAGCAGTTCAAGGCCCACACGACGCGGAAGGTCTACATCGCCATCGTCAAGGGTTGCTTTCCTTCCGACCATGGCGTCATCGAGACAGGCATCAAGCGCTCGGACCGGGACCGGAAGAAATTCTGCACGTGCCCCTTGGACGAGGGCAAGCGCGCCTCTACCGAGTATCAGATCCTTCGGCGCTACCGAACCTGCAGCCTTGCCAGAATCACCATCAAGACCGGACGGACCCATCAGATCCGGGTGCATATGTCCTCGATCGGCCATCCGGTCGTCGGAGACCCGATATACGGAAGGGGCGACGACAAGGTGGCATTGATGTTGCATGCGTTCATCCTTTCGTTCGACCAGCCGATGACGGGTAGGCGCCTTACGTTCCGCAGCCCGATGCCAGAGCGCTTCAAACAGTATTTGAACGGTCAGCGCTCCAGAATTTGAGATTGTCCAGCTCGTTCAGGTCCTCGTTGAACAGCCGCTCGATGCCGATCTTGCTGATTGTTCCGTGTCCCGGAAAAACCAGATAGTTGGTGTCCATGCTGGTAAGCCGTTGCTTGATTGATGCGGTCAACAACTCGTGCTCCAGATAGCCGGAAGTATGCGCCACCAGGCTTGCTTCGAGGGTGTCCCCGGTGAAGATGGCATGGCCGATCACGTAGACCATGCTGTCGATGGAGTGCCCGGGGATGTGCATGGCCTTCACCGTGAACCCCGCAATCTGGTAGCTATGTCCATCCTCGACCACCAGATGCTCCTCGTTCAGGCCATGGGTGGAGCCGGCGTAGATATCCAGATGCTCATACACTTTCTCAAGTGTCCCCAGCCCTTGGCTGTGGGCGCTGTGTGTGTGGGTCAGCAACACTGCTTTCGGCGTGAAACGTGCTTGGCAAAGCAGACTGACAAGGGGCGAGTCGACATGGCCAGGGTCGATGATGATCGAGTCCCCGCCCCCATCGGGACCAACGACATAGGTATTGCAGAAGCCGACGACGGAGAAGTGCGGGTAGATCTTCATACGCGAATGATTTCCTCCGGGTTGGAATACTTGAAACTGACCCGCCGTTGGTCGGTGAAGGCGAAATTGGTCTTCTTCAGGTTGCAGTCCTCGAAGGGGGTGTCCTTCAGGAAACTCGAGGAAAAGTTGGAGTAGTAGAGGTCGCAGGAGTTGAATGTGGAGGAAAGACTGTCGATGCCGGAGAAGTTGGAATGGACGATGAAACTGCCGGTGAAGTCACAGAGGACCAGCTTGCTTCCGGAAAAGACGGTGTAGCGGCAATCGATGTCATGGAAGAGGCATTGGTCGAACATGCAGAAATCGAAGAAGGAGCTGATGAGGTGGACACCGGAGAAATCGACCCGATGGAAAGTGCACCAGGCGAAGTTGCATCCTGCTATCGTCTTTTTCTGGGGAATCTGCATCGGATCGAAGACTGCACTGGTGATGCAGAAGTCGTCAAGCCGCTCCGGGCCGAGCAATTGCCTCCTTGCCTGTGCAAGCAACGCAGCTTGGTCCTGGCTATGGCGGAGACAGAAATTGCTGCCCGTGGAAGCATAGTGGTTGCAACCCTCGTGCGCGCACAGTCGAAATGCAAACATGCTTCCACTTTCCGACTCTGTACGGTTGTTGTCAAGCTTCCTCTCGTTCTGTACTATCGTAGTGGTATGGAAACCCACATTGGCCTGGTGCTCAAAGGAATCAACAACATCTATACCGTCCGGTACCCCGATGGAGCCGAACGGCTGTGCCGGATCAAAGGCAAGCAGCTGGCCCACACCGAAGGAGAATACAACCCGATCGCGACAGGCGACTGGGTAGAGGTTACCGACGACGGGCAGATCCTGGCCCGGAGGGAACGGAAGAGCTCCTTCGTCCGGTGGAACGGCAAGGGCCTTTCCAACCAGAGTGTGGCGGCGAACATGGACCAGGTCCTGGTGGTCGCCTCGGTGTCCAATCCACCCTTTCGTCCGCGCTTCCTCGACCGCGCCATCGCCTGTGTACGTGATGCCCGGGTGGTTTTGGTGCTGACAAAATGCGACCTTGGGGAGAGCGGTGAAGACCAACGGCTGCGCTTCGACGCCTACCGCGGGCTGGGATACCCGGTTGTCCGGGTCAGCAGTGTGACGGGCGAGGGGCTGGATGAACTGAAAAGCCTGCTGGAAGGCAAGGTGACCGCGCTGGTGGGACAGAGCGGGGTAGGCAAGTCGACGTTGGTCAACGTCCTGTGCGGCAGCGACCAGCGGATTGGCGAAATCAGTGGGAAATACGACCGTGGCAGGCACACGACCAACCATGCGGTCATGCTGTTTCACCCAGACTACACATTGATCGACACCCCGGGAGTCCGCGAGTTGCTCCCCCCCCATGGGGATCCTCACGCGATCGAGCGGAGTTTCCCCGAGTTCCGGGACTCCGGCTGCCTGTATCCTGGCTGTCTGCATCGGGATGAGCCTGGCTGCAGGGTCAAGGAACTGGTCGAAAAAGGAAAGATCCTCGCCGACCGGTATGAGAGCTATCTCCATATGCTTGACACCCTCGAGGATATGGCACCTGCCTGGGTCAAGGTGGAAAAGAAGATGCCCAAGAAGAAAAAAATGAAATACAAGGACTACCATGGAGACGCAGAGTAGCAAGGATCTGGAATACACGACCGTACTGGCCTCGTTCGAAGAGGCTTGCCTGTCCCGGGAGGGAAGGGAGGTGCTTGCCGGCCTTCCCTTCTGCCATGACCGTCAGGAGTTGGAACGGCGGCAGGCGGTTATCGGCGATTTTGTCAGGTTGATGTCCAGCGGCATGGTTGAGAGTCCTGTCTCCTTTCCTGACATTACCGACGCCATCAGACGTCTGGACGACATCCGCTACAGCCCTGACGGGGCGACGTTGTATCAGATCAGCACCTATATCCGTGCCGCAGAGCGCTTGTGCGCTTTCACCAAGAGCACGCTTGAGGACAAGGTGCCGATGGCCTGTCTCGTCAACCTGTTCGGGGAAGGAGTGGAGGCTCCTCTTCGCTTTGTCGCAGGTGAGATTCGCGATACGCTGGAACCCGACGGTACGGTCAAGCCGACCCATCCGGCCATCGCCGCCCTCCTCAAGCAGGTGGAATCGGCCAAGCAGGGGCGCATCTCCTTCGCCAGGCAGTATATCCATGCCCATCGAGAGCAAGTGCAGGCTGACCAGGGAGCTTGGAGGGATGGCCGGCTGGTCATTCCGATGCGCAGCGACCGCACCAGCAAGGAGCAGGGCTTTGTCAATGGCTCTTCGGCAAGCGGAAACACCCTGTTCCTCGAGCCCTTCCGACTGGTCGAGCTGAACAACGAGGTGACCTTGGCCCAGCAGCAGATCCTGATCGAGACGGCCAAAATCCTTCGGGCCCTTTCGGACAAGGTCAAAGGAATCCGACGCTCGCTCGCCCATTTGAGCGGACAGGTAGGAATCGCCGACAGCTGGTACGCCCTTGCCCGTAGCGCGCATCTGGGGAACATGCACCAGTGCCAGGTTGGGCCTACGGTCAAGCTGCTGATGGCGCGCCATCCGTTGCTTGGTTCCAAGGCCGTCCCCATCACCGTCAACCTGGATGCCAAGGTACGCGCGGTCGTCCTGACCGGTCCGAACGCTGGCGGCAAGACCGTCACCATCAAGACAGTCGGGCTGCTTGCCATGATCAACCAGCTGTGCGGCTATATTCCCGCGAAGGAGGGAAGCTCGCTTCCCCTGTTCGACCAGGTGTTGACCGAAATCGGGGACGGGCAGAGCATCGAGGAAGGACTTTCCACCTTCAGTGGCCACATGCATCGCGTCGCCGAGACGTTGCGGTCCATGACGCCCAAAAGCCTGGTGGTCCTTGACGAACTTGGCAGTGGCACCGACCCGGTCGAGGGCTCGGCCCTTGCGCGGGCGATCTTGGAGGAGTGCCTTGCCTGTGGCTGCCTGACGCTGGTCACCAGCCACCATGGCGTGCTGAAGGAGTTTGCCTATGCGCGCGAGGACGTGATGAACGCCTCGATGGCCTTCGACGAGCAGAGCCACGAGCCTACCTTCCAGGTGGTGCAGGGCGTGCCTGGCGATAGCCATGCGTTGGATACCGCCATCCGCCAGCATATCCCGCCTCGGGTCATCGACCGCGCCAAGGCGTATCTGGGGAGCAGCGCCGTCCAGATCGGCGAGGTGATCAAGGGACTTGAGAAAAAACGTCAGGAACTTGACCGCAGGGAACTCTTGGTCAAGCAGCAGGAGGGGGAGATCGCCCGGTTGAAGAAGGAGCTGCAGGAAAAGGAGCTGAAACTCCGCCAGCAACGGTTCGAGATCGTCGACAGCCAGGACACCGAGCTTGCCAGATACCTGCGCAACAAGAACAAGGAGATCGAGCACCTGCTCACCGAGCTTCGCACCTCGGGGGGTCTGACCAAGGAGCAGGAGGAAAAGGCACGTTCGGTCGTCAACAACCTGAAGAGCAAGAAGGAGGAGACCGAGCATTGGCTGGACAAGGAGGAACGCTCCTTGAACCGGGCACAGCCCGGCAGGACCTACTCGGCCGGAGACCATGTCCTTTGCGGGACGATGCGCCGCCATGGAATCGTGACCAAAGTCCTGAAGAAGGATACATACGAGGTTGTCGTCGGCTCCATGCGCATGACGATGAAGGGCAAGGAGCTATCCCCGGACACCACGAAGGAGGAGCCGGCCAAATTCGCCATCGCCTATACCGGCAGTACTCCAAATCCTGTTTTCGAGATGGATGTGCGGGGGCTGACGTTGGAGGAGACGCTCAGGAAACTGGACTTGCAGATAGAGAGCTGCCTGGTCCATGGAGTGACCCAGTTCGGAATCATCCATGGGTTCGGGGATGGAATCCTCAGCAAGGGGGTGCGCGAGTACCTGGACAAGCACCCCGCTGTCAAAAGTCACCGTTTCGCGGAACCCAACGACGGAGGCATGGGGAAAACCTACGTCTATCTCTGATCCTGGCGTTCCTCGTGCAGACGGACGGAAAGGTCGAGGGAAAAGCGCGGGTTCCGTAGCTCCTCGCCGGGAATGGAGAGCTCCAGTTGCCTATGTGCCCTGAGCAGGTCGGCATACTCCCGGGCCGAGGCAAGCCGGTTCGCGGTACGTACCCCGAAGGGCTTTCGACCATCCAGCTTGTGGACATCGTGCACGTCGCTTCCTGCTGTCATGCAGAGTCCCCATTGTCTGGCGTAGTCCCGGGACCGCTGGTCCTCGAAGACGCTGTCATGGAGGTTGTATCCCTCGATTCCGTCCACCACGCCGGGCCAGAGGTCGATGGCAGTCTCGTAGTCCCGCTCCCGGTAAGGGTGTGCCTGGATGACGGCGCCGCCTCCTGCATGGACCAGCTCGTACTGCTCCTTATGGCTGGCAGTGACGATCTCGGGGTGCATCAGAAGCCACTTTCGGTCCAGGCCATAGACCAGGTACTCGTCATTCCCCAGCCTTGCCTCCCAGCCGAAGAAGACGTCAAGTCCAGCCTTTTCCCCTGCTTCTTTCGCGCGGAGGTATCCTTGGAGGAACCCGTCGACCTGCCGCTCCCAGGGAAGGGACTGGTCGATGGCGCAGTTGCCATTGAAGAAGTGGTCGGTGACAAAGATGCCGGTATAGCCATAGGCCTTGTAGACAGGAATATAGTCTTCAGGCGAGGAGATGCCGCAACGGCTTCCTACGTTGGTGTGCAGATGTGTCTCGTATAGGTAGCTCATTTCCGGAACCTACCCACATCCACCTGGCTGAGAATGACCGAGACCAGGACGATGGCACAACCGGCCAGTTCGATGCCACGCAGATGCTGCCCGAGAATCAGGAAGCCGAAGATGGCGCTGAATACCGATTCCATGGAAAGGGGGATGACCGCGAGGCTTGGGCCGAGCATCCGCTGTCCGACCGCCTGCAACGTGTAGGCGACGCCGGTGGACATGATGCCGGTATAGAGGATAGGGATGGCGGCCGAGCGGAGTGAAACGAAGTCCGGTCGCTCGCCGGCACAGATGAAGGGCAGGCAGAGGATGCCGGCAACCAGGAACTGGAATGCGGAGAGCACCAAAGGGTCGGCTTCCCGGAAATGGTCGACAAGCAGAATCTGCAGGGCGAAGAAGAAGGCGCAAAGCATCATCAGCGCCTCGCCCTTGCCGAAGCCTTCCATCTTGGCCCCGCAGAGCAGGAAAAGCCCGACCAAGGCGAAAAAGACGCAGAACCAGTTCTTCATGGTCACCTTCTGCCCGGTGATCACGGCGAGGAAGGGGACCAGGACCATGTAGAGGCTGGTGATGAAGCCTGCCTTGCCGGTGGATAGCAGACCGATGCCCGCCTGCTGGATCACGCAGGCGAGGGTGATGGCGATGCCGCAGGCCATACCGCCCTTCAGGCTGGAGCGGATCTTGTCTTTGCGCTTGATGACGATGGGAAGAAGGACGAGGAACCCGATCAGGAAACGAATGCCGTTGAAGGTCCAGGGACCTACGACACCGGATGAGACGCTTTGCGCGACAAAAGCCATGCCCCAGATTGCCGAGGCCGACAGACAGATGACAAAACCCATACAGGCTAACCTACTGTACCGGATGATTAATTGCAAGATGAAAGGTTGCCCCGCCTGGTAGCGGCTGTGCTACTATAAGGCCATGTCTGATTATATGAATGGAACCGGTATCCAGTACCATCTGCATACCAAGAAGGGAGACGTCGGCCGCTACGTGATCCTTCCGGGAGACCCTGGAAGGGTGGAAAAAATCGCCAGGCATCTGGAGAACCCCCGTTTCGTCAGCCAGAACCGCGAATATGTCATCTGGAACGGATCCTTGGAGGGAGAGACGGTGACTGTCTGCTCGACCGGTATCGGCGGGCCGTCCACCGCGATCGCCATCGAGGAGCTCAGCCAGTGCGGCTGTGACACTTTTGTCCGCATGGGAACCTGCGGTGGCATCAAGCTGTCCGTCATGGGTGGCTCGGTTGTCGTCGCCACCGGAGCGGTGCGCCAGGACGGTACCAGCCGCGAGTACGCCCCGATCGAGTATCCGGCTGTTCCTGATTTCTCGGTCACCGAGAGCCTGGTCTCGGCCTGCAAGGAGCTGAAGCTTGACTGGCATGCGGGCGTGGTCCAGAGCAAGGACTCGTTCTACGGGCAGCATGACCCTGAGGCGATGCCGACCGCATCGGACCTGCTGTACAAGTGGGAGGCGTGGAAGCGGCTTGGCGTGCTGGCCAGCGAGATGGAGAGTTCGACGCTCTTCACCGTCTGCGCGCGGCTCGGGGCAAGGAGCGGCGCCTGCTTCTATGTCATCGGCAACCAGGAGCGTGAGAAGCTTGGCATGGCCAACCCGAAGGTCTTCGATACCGAGGTGGCGGTCAGGGTTGCCGTCGAGGGTGTCCGGCAGCAGATCATCCGCGATAAAGCTTGACCCCGCCCAAGGCGAGCTTGTCCATTTCCTTTTCGGCGAGAGCCGTCAGGTCGGTGTCCTTCTCCTCGACCACCAGGTACGGCTCGATGGAGAAGAGCTCCAGCCCGATACGGGTATAGTCCTCCTGCAATGGCTCATTGGGAAACTGTTCCATGTCCAGCTGGAAGCGGATATGGACCATGTCCTTCTGAATGTCCTCGCTAGGGACCAGGAGGGTCTTGTCGTCTTGGATTTCGACGATTCGGATCAAGCCACGCTTGGGTGTATCGGTAAGCAAATATTTGTGCGAACGTGTTTCTTGCATGATGGCAGTATAGCAAAAATCCCCAAATCTTTCTGCTTCTATACCAAAAAAGTGGGGAAACGTGCGTTTTCCTTTCAGCTCTCGGAAAAATTTGCTATACTCTCCGGGAAAACTTTTTTGTTACCATGCAAATGAAGGTAGGAATCGAGATGGCATTACAGATTGAGGATTTGGTTGCTTCCATCCGGAAGGACGGGGTCGAGGCAGCGCAGAGAGATGCCGACAAGATCGTGAGCGCGGCGAAAGCCCAGGCACAGCAGATCGTGGAGCAGGCAAAGCGTGACGCAGCCCAGCTGAAGGCTGACACCGAACGTGAGCTCAGCGTGCGTGACGCCAGTGCCCGCGCGACGCTCGCCCAGGCCGGACGCGACGTCGAGCTTTCGCTGAAAAAGGCACTGAGCGCCCAGCTGGACCGCCTGCTTGAAGCCCGCGTGGAGAAGGCTCTTTCCGCAAGCGAGCTCGCCTCCCTGATCGCCAGTGTGGTCAAGAGCGGAGTGGTCGACACCAAGAAAGAGGAAATCCAGGTCAACGAGAAGGCCTGCAAGGCGCTGTGCCAGGAGCTGGCCGCCAGCCTGGCCGACGAGCTGAAAGGCGGGCTGGTCGTCAAGCCGGTGCGTGGCGTCGATACGGGATTCCGCATCGCGGAAAAAGACGGCAGCGGCTTCTACGATTTCAGCGCGGAAGAGATTGCCTCCCTGCTCAAACCCTTCCTGGGTGACGAGATGGCGAAAATCGTCTTCACCGCATAAGGGGGACGGAATTGGGTTCCTATTATTATCTGGTCACTTCGCTCCCGATGCTTCGCTACGACAGCCCCAGCCCCATCACGGTGGAGCAGTTTTTGGCTGCTTGCAAAAGCAATCTGGGCTCGGGTGACTACCACCAGGTGCAGTGCGCCCTTGACGGTACTCCTTCAGGCAATCGTTTCCTGAAGAAGTACCAGACGTTCTGCCAGATGGTACAGAGTGAACTCAGCGAACAGCGCGCGCACAAGCTTGGCATGAGTCCGGAGACCTATCGGAATGACGGAGCGAAAAGCTACGTGATCGCCGAGGCGGTCCGCAAGGCGCTTGCCGACGAGAATGTGCTCGATGGCGAGATGGCGTTGATCGTGCTCAAGTGGAACTATCTTGACGAGATGAGCGCACAGCATGTGTTCGATCTCGACGGTCTTCTCGCCTACGCGCTGAAGCTCGGTATCATCACCAGGAAGAGCCTCTTTACCCAAGAGGCTGGCAATGCGGAGTTCCAACGGCTGTTCCAGCAGCTGGAATCCGACATCAAGTCAATGTAGTGGAGTTGTCTATGGCACATACAAATGGACGTGTTGTCGCAGTAAACGGCAACATGGTTGCAGTAGCATTCGATGACGCGATCAGCATGAACGAGGTGGGCTACATCCATAGCGGAGATACCCGTCTCAAAGGCGAGGTCATCAGAATCAACGGCAAGACGGCGAGCATGCAGGTGTTCGAGAGCACCAACGGCGTCGCGGTCGGCGATGCCGTCGAGTTTACCGGGGAGATGCTCTCCGTCGAGCTTGGACCGGGCTTGCTTACCCAGATCTACGACGGTTTGCAGAACCCGCTTCCGGAAATGGCCCAGCAGTGCGGCTTCTTCCTGCAGCGCGGCGTCTACCTGAACCCGATTCCCGACAAGGAGTGGGAGTTCACCCCGTTGGCAAAGGTTGGAGACAAACTCCGTCCCGCCGATTCCGTCGGCTGGGTTCCCGAGGGAATCTTCCAGCACCAGATCATGGTTCCATTCTCCTTCCCGGAAGGAGAGTACACCGTCAAGTCGATCAAGGCGAAGGGAACCTACAACGTCCGTGACGAGATTGCCGTGGTCACCGATGCAAAGGGTGTGGAGCACAAGCTCACCATGGTCTTCTCCTGGCCGGTCAAAAGGGCGATCACCAACTATGAGGAGCGTCTCAGACCGGATGAGCCGATGGTGATGAAGATCCGCCCGATCGACACGTTTCTGCCGGTCGCCAAGGGGGGGACTTTCTGCGTGCCCGGACCGTTCGGAGCCGGCAAGACCGTCCTGCAGCACATGGAAAGCCGCAACGCTGATGCCGATATCGTCATCATCGCCGCCTGCGGAGAGCGTGCCGGCGAGGTCGTCGAGATCCTGAAGGAGTTCCCCGAGCTGAACGACCCGAAGACGGGCCGCAGCTTGATGGAGAGGACCATCATCATCTGCAATACCTCTTCGATGCCTGTCGCCGCCCGTGAGGCCTCCGTGTATACGGCGGTCACCATGGCCGAGTATTACCGCGAGATGGGGCTGAACGTCCTGATGCTCGCCGACTCCACCAGCCGATGGGCTCAGGCGATGCGGGAGATGAGCGGCCGTCTGGAAGAGATTCCGGGCGAGGAGGCGTTTCCTGCCTATCTGGAAAGCCGCATTTCCAGCTTCTACGAGCGCGCTGGCAAGGTCAAGTTGAGAAACGGCAAGATCGGCTCGGTCACCATCGGCGGCACCGTCAGCCCTGCCGGCGGCAACTTCGAGGAACCTGTGACCCAGGCCACCCTGAAGGTGGTCGGAGCCTTCCACGGACTTTCCCGTGAACGGTCCGACGCCCGCAAGTATCCTGCCATCGACCCGTTGACCTCCTGGAGCAAGTACGTGGGCATCATCCCCGCCCAGAAGGTCGAGTATGCCCGTTCCATCCTGTTCAAAGGCAACGAAGTCAACCAGATGATGAAGGTTGTCGGCGAGGAGGGAACCAGCGTGGACGATTATGTCACCTACCAGAAGGAGGAGTTCCTCGATGCGGTCTACCTGCAGCAGAACTCCTTCGACCCGGTCGATTCGTCCGTCGAGGTGGAGCGCCAGCGGTACACCTTCGACCTGCTCTTCCACATCCTTGCGGCAAGTTTCCGGTTCGAGGACAAGTCCGAGGTCAGGTCGTTCTTCAACCAGCTGAGACAGATGTTCCTTGACTGGAACGGCATGGCTTGGCAGAGCGGGGACTTCAAGTCCCAGGAAGAGAAGATGCGCAAGCTGGTCGAAACAAAGTTCGCCTCCTATGACAAGGAAGCGGAGAAGCTTTTCTAAGGAGTCGGATGATGCAGAAGGTTTATACGAAAATTGAATCCATTGTCGGCAACGTCATCACGCTGCACGCCGCTGGAGTACGGAACAATGACCTTGCCATCGTGAAGACCAAGCTGGGCAACAGCTACGCCAACGTCATCAAGCTCGACCATGACCTGGTCAGCCTGCAGGTGTTCGCCGGAGCCCAAGGTGTCTCCACGGGGGACGAAGTCCGCTTCCTCGGGCATGCCATGGAGGTCTCCTATTCGGACGCGTTGCTTGGTCGCGTCTTCGATGGTGCCGGCGAACCTAGGGACAAGGGTCCTGCCTTGACCGACAACATGATCGCCATCGGCGGCCCATCGGTCAACCCGGCCAAGCGTATCACTCCGAAGACCATGATCAGGACCGGTATTCCGATGATCGACGTCTTCAACACGCTGGTCGAGAGCCAGAAGCTCCCGATTTTCAGTGTCAGCGGCGAGCCATACAACCAGTTGCTTGCCCGCATCGCCATGCAGGCCGAGGTCGATTTGATCGTCCTTGGCGGCATGGGATTGAAGTATGACGACTATCTCTACTTCCGCGATACGCTGGAGAAGAGCGGGGCTATGAGCAGGACCATCATGTTCATCCATACCGCCAGCGACCCGACCGTCGAGTGCATGATGATTCCGGATATGGCCTTGGCTGTCGCAGAGCGTTTCGCCCTGGACGGCAAGAAAGTGCTGGTGTTGCTCACCGACATGACCAACTACTGCGATGCCATGAAGGAAATCGCCATCACGATGGACCAGGTTCCGTCCAACCGGGGATATCCGGGCGACCTGTACAGTTCCCTGGCCAGCCGCTACGAGAAGGCGGTCGAGTTCGAGGGAGCCGGATCGGTCACCATCCTTGGTGTCACCACGATGCCTGGCGACGATGTCACGCACCCGGTTCCGGACAACACCGGATACATCACCGAGGGCCAGTATTACCTGAAGAACGGCCACATCGAGCCTTTTGGCTCCTTGTCCCGTCTGAAGCAGAACGTCAACAAGGACACCCGTGACGACCACCGTTCGCTGATGGACGCCATGATCAAGCTCTACGCCCAATACAAGGACACGGTAGAGAAGAAGTCGATGGGTTTCATGATGACCGACTGGGACGAGAAGCTCTTGAAGTATGGGGCATTGTTCGAAAGCAGGTTGATGGACCTTTCGGTCAATATTCCTCTCGAGCAGGCTCTTGACCTCGGATGGGAAATCCTCGCCGAGTGCTTCGAGCCAAACGAGACCGGACTGAAGAGCGACCTGATCAACGAGCGCTGGCCAAAGAAGTTGGCGTAAGGGAGATAGGTGATGGCCGTCAAACTGACGAAAAACGAGCAGAAAGTCCAGAAAGACGCGCTGAAGCAGTTCCAGCGGTATCTGCCGACTCTGCAGCTGAAGAAACAGCAGCTGCAGATGGTCATCCGTCAGATCCAGAGCCAGATGGAGGAGCTGAAAGCGAAGCAGAAGGCAGTGGTTGCCGGCATGCAGGATTGGATTGCCGTCTACAACGAGAACACGGCGTTCAGCCCGTCGCTGAAGATCGAGCATCTGGTGAAGGTCGACAAGGTGGTCCAGACCACCGGCAATATCGCCGGCGTCAAGATCCCCGTCTTCAAGGAGCTGGAGTTCAAGCCGATCGTCTATGACTTGAACGCCTATCCGCTCTGGGTGGACAAGGGGCTCAGCGCCTTGCGGGATGTGGCACGGTACGATGCGCTGGTACGGACTCTGGAGCAGCAGGTCGACCTGCTGGGCAAGGAGCTCAGGACCACGACGCAGCGCGTCAATCTGTTTGAGAAAGTGAAGATTCCGCAGGCGAAGGAGAATATCCGTCGTATCGGAATTTACCTCGGCGACCAGCAGACCAGTGCGGTCGTCCGCGGTAAGATCGCCAAGAAGAAACTGGTACGGGAGGCCTAAACGATGATTGAACCGATGAAAAAGGTCTATCTTGTCGTGCAGACCGCCCGCAAGAGGCAAATGCTCAAGGCCCTGCGCAAGGCAGGCATCGTCCATGTCCAGGATGCTCCGAAACCGGTGCATAGTGGAAAGGCCGACGAGATTGGCAAACAGGCCGAGAACTACGCGAGGATCGAAAGCGCTTTGCTGGAGTTCGGCGATGCGAAGAAGACTCCCCAGAAACAACTGGACGAGAAGGCATTCTCGCAATGGGCTGGACGGCTCACGGCGCTCCTTGACCAGCGCAAGGCGTTGAACGAGCTGGTGGCAGGCGATACCCGCGAGCTCGAGCGGATCCAGGGCTGGGGCGACTTCCATGTGGAGGAGCTGAAGGCACTGGAGAGGCAGGGCATCAAGCTGGCTTTCTATACGATCGGGCCCAAGGAACTGGCGTCGCTGGATGCCAGCATTCCGTTGATTGTCCTCAGCGATGTGGATGGGCAGAAGGCCATCGCCGTCGTTGGCAGCGATGCCTATGTGCCCGGCGGTCGTCGCTTCGACCTGCCGGCCAAGGACGCCCAGACGCTCCGCGACGAGCTTGAGACGAGCCGCAAGCAGCTGGAGGGCATCCAAGCCGAGCTCGAGGGAGGAGTCGCCTATCTCGATGCGTTGAAGCGTGCCGAGAAGGTGAACGCCCAGGCCGCCATCTTCCAGAAGACCAGCGACGAGATGGGCGGGGACGACGTCCTTTCCTATCTTGTGGGGTACCTTCCTGCCCGTATCGAGTCATCGTTCACCGAGTTGGCCGGGCGCGAAGGGTGGGGCTACGCGTTGGAGGATCCGGAGGATGACGACAATCCGCCGACCCTGCTGCGCTATCCCAAGGGCTTCAGCCTGATGCAGCCGATCTACAACATCCTCGGTACCTATCCGGGCTACCGGGAACGGGATATTTCCGTTCCGTTCCTGCTCTTCTTCATGGTCTTCTTCGCGATGATCATCGGAGATGGCGGATACGGACTGGTCTTCCTGCTGGCCGGGCTGGGACTTCGCAAGGCCCAGAAGGAATGGACCGACACCAACATGCTGGTCATTGTCCTGGCGATCGCGACAATCGTCTGGGGCGCGGTGACCGGCACCTGGTTCGGCTCGACCTGGATCCTGGAGCACGTGCCCTTCCTGCGCATGCTGGTCATTCCGACGCTGGCGAACATTCCCCAGCTGTTCCTGAAGGCGAGCGGCGAGGTGATGGACGCCAAGACGGTGCAGGACAACGTGATGAACTTCTGCTTCATCCTCGGCACTGTCCAGCTGGCGCTGGCCTGCGTGATGAATGTCCTGTACAAGCTGCCGCGCAAGAACCTGAGCTGGGTGAGCGATGTGGCCTGGTTTGTCGATCTGGTGGTGCTCTACCAGCTGATCCTGACCATGCTGCTTCCCTCGGTCAGACTCCCGCTCATGCTGGATACGATGACAATCCTGAAGATTGTCGCCGTCGGCTATGTGGTGGTCATCCTCTTCAGGAACCAGGACGCGGGCAAGAAGTTCTCCGATGGCGTCAAAGAGGGTCTGATGGGCTTCCTTCCCACCTTCCTCGACACCATCAGCTGCTTCAGCAACATCATGAGCTATATCCGTCTGTTTGCGGTTGGTATGGCGGGCTTCGCCATCAGCCAGTCGTTCAACTCGATGGCTCTCGGGGTCGCCGGGGCGGGGAGATTGGTCGGTGTCATCGGCTTCATGCTGATCGTGCTGCTCGGGCATACGCTGAATATCGTCATGTGCCTGCTCAGCGTGATCGTGCATGGTGTGCGTCTCAACATTCTGGAATTCTCCAACCAGCTCGGCATGGAGTGGTCCGGATACAAATATGATCCGTTCAGGGAAACGGTGAAAAGCGAAAACTAACATCGTTGTTTGGCAACAACAAGGAGTAAACTATGAACGTTGCATTTATCGGTATGGCGTGTGCCCTCGGCCTTTCTGCCCTTGGCTCTGGTCTCGGCGCGGGAGCTGCATGCTCCGCGGCTGTCGGTGGATGGAAGAAGTGCTATGCGAACGGCAAGCCGGCACCCTTCATCCTCGTCGCTTTCGGAGGTGTTCCTCTCACCCAGACCATTTACGGGTTCCTGCTGATGACCTTCATCAAGAACGCGGTCGCGACCATTGATCCGTTGCTTGGTCTTGGTGTCGGCCTGTTCGGCGGCCTCGCCATCGGTCTGTCCGCCTTCATGCAGGGGCGTTGTGCCGCCTGCGCCTGCGATGCTTTCGCAGAGACGGGAAAGGGTACCGCGAACTACTTCATGGTCATCGGTATTGTCGAGACCGTCGCACTGTTCACCCTTGTGTTCGGTATGTTGATGCTTGGCTGAAGCCGACACACCAGACAACGGTGGCTTGATGACCGGCGCTCCCTCTTGGGGTGCCGGTCATCTTTTTGGTGGATGCCCGAAAAAATACTGGTATACTGGAAATGGGGGGCAGTACATGTTCAACAATCGAAAGCAATCCTATCAGACTACCGGCGCGGAAGAGGTGACCCTGCAGCAGGGGCTTACCGCACCGAGCCTCTACGTGGACGGGGACTATCGGAAGATCGAGCAGTTCCTCCTCTCCGGAGCCTATGTGAATACCCGCAGCGGCAGCGGAAAGACGCCGCTGATGGTGGCGGTGAGAAACAACTGCGACCCGGAAATCGTCAAGCTCCTGCTCAAGAGCGGAGCTGACCCGAACCTCCGTGACAGCAAGGGCAGGACCGCGCTGATGTACGCGGCAGGACACTCCTACATGACCACCATCAACCTGTTGCTGCAGGCAGGCAGCAAGATCGACGAGGAAGAGGAGCACACCGGACTGACCAGCCTGATGTTCTCCCTGATCAAGCAACGCGAGATCCAGGTGGTGACCGGCCTGATCGACGCAGGAGCCGACGTCAACCATCGCGATATCATCGGCGAGACTCCGCTGATGATGGCGGCACGGTATGCGACCGGAAGCCTGGTGGTCGAAATGCTGGTCAAGAGCGGGGCGGACCCGACGGCGGTCAACAATGCCGGTTCCAGCGTCCTGTCCTATGCCTGGGAGAATACCGCCCATCCCGAGGTTGCCTCATACCTGGTGCGGCTGGACAAGTAATCTTGCACAAAGCACGTTTTCTTGCCAACATGGTGCCCGAGAGGCAGAACGATGCGATTGGTCCATGTTGGCAATGTGCTCATCGGCGGGGGTAACCCGGTATCCGTACAGACGATGTACGATTGTCCGATTCCCCATGCAAGCGGAGAAATCGACGCATTGATGCGGCGGATGGGAACCCTGCACACGATGGGGTGCGATATCATCCGGTATTCCTATCCCCATCTCGAGGACCACGACTCCTTCAAGGAAATCTGCAGGCGCAGCCCGATGCCGGTGGTCGCGGACATCCATTTTGACTGGAAATGCGCTTTGGACGCGATTGCGTGCGGCGCCCATGCCATCCGGATCAACCCGGGAAATATCGGTGCGCGCTGGAAGGTCGACGAGGTATTTGCTGCGGCCAAGGACCATGATATCGCCATCCGCATCGGCTTGAACAAAGGTTCGCTGCCACGGACGGGCAACCCCGACCCGGCCCAAAGGATGGTCGACTATGCTCTGGAGTATCTGGACTGGGCAGAGCAGGCCGGCTTTACCAACTGCGTCGTCTCCCTGAAATCCTCAGACCCGGACGAGGACTATCGGGCGGCGAGACTGTTCGCCGCGCAGAGCGATTATCCCTTGCACCTTGGAGTGACCGAGGCAGGCAGCGTGGTCAGCTCGGTGACCCGCTCCACTTGGGTCCTGGGGAGGCTTCTCTCCGAGGGAATCGGAGGGACGTTGCGCATTTCCATTACGGGACCGATCGAGACCGAGGTCCAGGCAGGCGTGGAACTGTTGCGGACCCTTGGCCTGCGCAGGCAGGGAATACGCGTGGTCAGTTGTCCGCGTTGTGGCCGCTGTTCCTTCGACTCCCAAGGCTTCCTCGCCTCGGTGGAGCAGGAGCTGCTTTCCATTCCCAAGACCATGACCGTCGCCATCATGGGTTGCCAGGTCAATGGCCCCGGCGAGGCAAAGAACGCCGACTTGGCGATCACCGGTATCGGGAACTCGGTATTCCTCTACAAGAGAGGTGTCCTGAGCCAGAAGGTAGACGTGAAGGACGCCAAGCGGGTGCTGCTGGAGTCGGTCAAGTCCTTTCATTGACATGCCTTTGCCCTCTCGGTATATTCACAAATGTTACCTATGCAGAACCAGCTGATCATCAAAGGTGCCCGCGAGCACAATCTGAAGAATATCGACCTGACGCTGGAGAAAAACAAGCTGATCGTCATCAGCGGCCTCTCCGGCTCGGGCAAGAGCAGTCTTGCCTTCGACACCATCTTCGCCGAAGGACAGAGACGGTATGTGGAAAGCCTTTCCGCCTATGCGCGCATGTTCCTGGGGCGGATGGAAAAGCCTGATGTCGACTACATGGAGGGGTTGCAGCCTGCAATCGCCATCGAGCAGAAATCGACCCATAAGAACCCGCGTTCCACGGTGGGTACCATCACCGAGATCTATGACTATTACCGCCTGCTCTGGGCGCGCTGTGGCGTCCCCCATTGCCCGAACTGTGGAAGGGAGATCAGCGAGATGTCGGTGGACCAGATCATCGATGTCGTGTTCTCCCATGGCGAAGGGACCCGAATCATGGTCAGCGCCCCGATCGCCATCAGGCGCAAGGGCGAGTACAAGAAGGTCTTTGATGATGCGAAGAAAGCGGGGTATCAACGGGTCAAGGTGGATGGGACGATGTACTTGGTCGACGATGTTCCCAAGCTGGAGAAGCAGGTCAAGCACACAATCGACGTGGTGGTGGACCGTCTGGTCATCCGCAAGGAGGACAGACAACGGCTTGCCGACTCGATCGAGACCTGTGACGAGATGACGGGCGGCCTGGTGAAGGTCACTTTCATCGGCTCCGACAGAAATGAGACCGAACAGATTTTCAGCGAGAAGAACAGCTGCCCTTTTTGCGGCATCACCCTTCCCGAGATCGAACCCCGGCTTTTCTCCTTCAACAATCCCTACGGAGCATGTCCCGAGTGCAACGGTTTGGGTGTCAAGACGGAGTTCGACCCTGACCTGCTGATTCCCGATTACAGCCTGTCCTTCAACCAGGGGGCTGTGGTGACAAACAATCCGGATGCCGCCTGGTCCCGCGTCCCCTTCGAGGCATTGGCCGCCGCCTACCATTTCTCGCTGGACACTCCCTTCGACAAGCTGCCGAAGGAAATCGTCCAGAAAATCCTCTACGGCACCGAGGAACCGATTACGATGCACTACGTCTACAAAAACGGCGAGGAGACGGTCAACAAACCCTATCCCGGCCTGCTCAAGGAGATGTGGAGGCGTTACCGCGAGACGCAGAGCATGCAGATCAAGGTCTGGATGGGACAGTTCATGAAGGAATCGGTCTGTCCGGTCTGCCACGGCGACCGCCTCAGACCCGAGGCGCTTGCGGTCACCCTGAACGGCAAGAACATCATCGAGGCGACCCATCTCTCCGTCCGCGATTCCCTGAAATTCTTCAACGAGCTTGTCTTGACCGAGAACCAGCAGAAGATTGCCGGACAAATCCTGAAGGAAATCCGTGCCCGACTGACCTTTCTGAACAACGTCGGACTGCAGTACCTGACCATCGACCGCGCCAGCGCCACCTTGAGCGGGGGCGAGGCCCAGCGCATCAGGCTTGCCACCCAGATCGGCAGCGCCCTGAGCGGGGTGCTCTATGTCCTGGACGAGCCGTCAATCGGGCTCCACCAGCGGGACAACCAGCAACTGATCGACACGTTGAAGAACCTTCGGGACCTGGGCAACACCGTCCTGGTGGTCGAGCATGACGAGGATACGATCCGCCAGGCCGACTATGTGGTCGACCTGGGACCGGGAGCGGGAGTCGAAGGCGGCTATATCACCGCCCAGGGCACCCCTGCCGAAATCGAAAGGAATCCCAAGTCGATCACCGGCCAGTTCCTCTCCCATACGCTGACCATCGACATTCCCAAGGAGCGGAGAAGGGGAAACGGCCACCATCTGAAACTCGAAGGGGCGAGGATGCACAACCTGAAAGGGGTCGACGTCGACATCCCTCTTGGCAAGCTGGTGGTCTTTACCGGCGTCTCCGGCAGCGGCAAGAGCACATTGCTCAACGAGGTGCTGCTCCCTGCAGTCAAGCGCAGGCTTGCCAAGAAGCCTGACACCTTCGAAGGGTACACCAAGCTGACCGGTACCGGCTTCATCGACAAGGTGATCAATATCGACCAGACGCCAATCGGGCGTACCCCGCGCTCCAACCCGGCAACCTATGTCGGAGTCTTCGACCCGATCCGCAGCCTGTTCGCAGAGCTTCCCGAGAGCAAGGCGCGGGGCTACAAGAGTGGACGCTTCAGCTTCAATGTCCCGGGTGGGCGGTGCGAGAACTGCCACGGGGACGGAACGCTGAAGATCGAGATGAACTTCCTGCCCGACGTCTTTGTTACCTGTGACGTCTGCCATGGCAAACGCTTCAACAAGGAAACCCTTGCGGTCACTTTCAAAGGGAAGAATATCGCGGATGTCCTGGATATGACCATGGCCGAGGCCAGCCAGTTCTTCAGCGCTTTCCCGGCCATCAAGCGGAAGATCGATACCCTCTGCAGCGTCGGCCTCGATTACATCAAGCTGGGACAGAGCGCGCTGACTCTCAGCGGGGGCGAGGCCCAGCGGGTCAAGCTGAGCAATGAGCTTTCCAAGATGGGTACCGGCAGGACCCTGTACGTGCTGGATGAGCCGACCACCGGCCTGCACTTCGCCGATGTGAAGAAGCTGATGGAGGTGCTCAACCGGCTGGTGGACAAGGGCAACACCGTAGTGCTGATCGAGCACAACCTGGATGTGATCAAGCAGGCTGACTGGCTGATCGACCTCGGACCGGAAGGGGGAGACGAAGGAGGGACGATCGTCACCCAGGGAACCCCGGAAGATGTTTCTCTTTGCAAGCAATCTTATACAGGCTATTATCTGAATAAGATTCTGCATGGCAACACATAGACGACACTATTTGGCTATCTTGTGCGCTATGGCACTCCAGCTGGAGTGCCTTCCTCTTCATGCGGACACCTTGTTGAGGAGCTTGGTTTCCACAGCCAACCGGTATGAGCTTGAGCAGATGGCCAGCCAGCGTGGCATGGCTGTCCTCGGCATGTCGGACGACGAGCTCAGGGCCCGTCTCCTGGCATTGGCCGGCGATGCAGGGGAAGGAGGAGAGGATTCCCAAAGGGAAGC
>Ga0256404_1004902_pt1 | contig 24485 bp, 18 predicted proteins | sample RumenRJG_01DNA_FD_185990 | JGI IMG/M metagenome (GOLD analysis project Ga0256404, IMG submission 185990) | Bovine rumen microbial communities from Lethbridge, Alberta, Canada - RJG_01 | ecosystem: Host-associated > Mammals > Digestive system > Stomach > Rumen | place: Canada: Alberta | collected... | reverse complement strand
CGTCCGAAGCCTTCGTGTGAACGGAACGGAAGTTCATGAAATTGGGCTGCAAAAAGCAGGGACGAATTGTAAAGTTGAAGTTATAATGGGATAAATGAAGATAAATATCTTACAGCACAGGAGGAATCCGTATGATCAGATTTGGTACCGGCGGCTGGAGAGCTGTCATTGCAGATGATTTTACAAAGAGCAACATCCGCCTGCTGACGGCAGGGTTGTGCCGCCTGATGAAAAAGCAGGGATATGAGGGCAGTGAGATCGTGGTCGGCTACGACCGGCGTTTTCTGTCCAAGGAATCGGCACACTGGGCTGCGGAGGTGCTGACCGGGAATGGTTTTACGGTGTACATGGTAAACCGCTCCTCACCGACGCCGCTGATTATGTACACGGTGCGCTCACGGAGGACACATTATGGCCTATGTGTGACAGCCAGCCACAATCCGGCCGTCTACAACGGTATCAAGGTGTTTACAGAAGGCGGCCGTGATGCGGACCGCATAGTAACGGCGCAGATCGAGGAACAGATCGCCCGGATCAGTGAAGCAGATATCCGGTCGCTGGATTACGATACAGCGCTTGCGGACGGAAAAATTGTTGAGGAAAATCCGCTGAATGGTTATATCGACAGTATTCTGAATGCCATTGATGTGGAAAAAATAAAAAAGGCGCATCTTCGCGTAGCCATCGATCCGATGTACGGCGTGGGACAGCAGAGTCTTCAGATTATTCTGATGACCTGCCGCTGCGATGTGGATGCCATTCATGTACAGCACGATACCCTGTTCGGAGGCCGTATGCCGGCACCGGATGCAAGAGCACTGGTACAGCTTTCCACGTACGTTACGGAAGACCGGTGTGATGTCGGTATTGCCACCGATGGAGATGCCGACCGTCTGGGAGCCATCGATGAGAAGGGCAGATACATTCACCCGAACGCCATGCTGGTGCTGCTGTATTATTATCTGCTGGAGTACCGCGGATGGAAGGGGCCGTGCGTGCGCAATAATTCGACAACCACGCTGCTGGACCGGGTGGCGCAGGATCACGGGCAGAAATGCTATGAGGTTCCGGTAGGATTTAAGTGGGTTTCCGCGAAGATGGCCGAGACCGGCGCCATCATCGGCGGCGAGTCCTCCGGCGGTATGGCCATACAGGGACATATTTCCGGCAAGGATGGTATTTATGCGGCTGCGCTGCTGTTGGAGATGCTGGCGGCGGCCGGCAAACCGCTTTCCGAAATTTACAACGATATTCTCGACAGGTACGGCCGTCTGGAGTATGGCGATGCGGCTGTTCCCATGACCCCGGAGCGCAAGAAGGAACTGCAGCATCTTCTGTTTGAGGAAAAGAAACTGCCGGAGTACGGAAAAGAATTGGATCACATCAGCTACGAGGACGGCGTTAAGCTGTACTTTAAGGATGGCAGCTGGATTATCTGCCGCTTTTCCGGCACAGAACCGCTGGTTCGTTTCGCCGCCGAATCGGATTGTGCGGAAACTACGGAGGGCTATATCCGCACCTTCCGTGAATTCCTGGGTCTGTGAGACATGAAGGTTTCGATTCAAGACAATAGATACAGTCAGGAATCAGAAAAAACAAACGGGAGGCTTAATTAATTCAAAAATATCAGGTAATTTGCTGAAAAATCGAAAATTGAATTTTCAGACAGCTACGGTATAATAGATGCAACAGAAGATATCAGAATAAATCGGATATGAAATATGACAATGGCGTCATGCAGAGCTTTTTCTGCATGGCGCTTTTCATTTTAATTTCCGCATTATTTTATCCGGAGGTACCCGGTGATACCGTATGACTCAGACAATTCGGAAACGGCAGCGCATTTTCTGCACGACGGGATTAGTGAGAGGAAGGGATAATTTTATGGGAGAAATGATTCGGCTGAATAATGTGAACAAATATTTCGGTGATCTGCATGTCCTCAAAAATGTATCCCTGACAGTGAACGAGGGAGAAAAGCTTGTGATTATCGGACCTTCCGGATCCGGAAAGTCAACAACCGTGCGGTGTATGAATTTCCTGGAACAGCCGACAGACGGCGAAGTTTACATTTGCAAAGAACAAATGACTTCGAAAAATTCGCGCCGCATCATCCGCGATAATATTTCCATGGTGTTCCAGCAGTTTAACCTGTATCCGCATCTGACGGTACTGAGAAATCTGACACTGGCGCCGATGAAGCTTCATCACAAGAGCCGGGAGGAAGCAGAGGAGACGGCGTATCACTACCTGGACGTGGTGGGACTTCGCGATAAAGCAATGGCTTATCCGGCGGCGCTTTCCGGAGGACAGCAGCAGAGAATCGCCATTGCCCGGGCGCTCTGCGTGGGAAGCAAAATAATTCTGTTTGATGAACCGACATCCGCACTGGACCCGGAGACAATCCAGGAAGTACTGGATGTTATGGTCAAACTGGCGAAGGAGAACATTACGATGGTGATTGTTACACACGAGATGGGCTTCGCACGTCAGGTTGCCGACCGCATGATTTTCATGGAGGACGGCAGGGTTATCGAGGAGGGCACACCGGAACACTTCTTCACGCACCCGGACAGTCCGCGAGTCAGTCAGTTTCTGGGGAAGATCATACGCTAAAGCCTGAAAATGCAAACCGGAGGATCTGGCAGGCCCGGGAGGATCATGCACATTTCACCGGCACCGTGCCGGGAATGCTGATGATAAAACTTTCAGCAGGCAGTGTATGCAAATACAGTGAGCTGCCTGAAGGGTGAAGGAAGGACAAGCAGGATGGTTCGAAAGAACCGGAAAGAAAAAGGAGGAATTGGTATATGAAAAAATTTACGCGCGCAATCAGTATTCTATCAGCAGCCGCTGTGACGGCAGCAGGATTTGTCCCGGCAGCCGCAGCAGAAGCCGCAACAGAAGCAGCTGCGGAATATACACCTTATGGTGATACCAGTGACCCGGCATCCTACGGCGATGATGTGCAGAAAATCATGGACAGCGGAACACTTCATGTCGGAGTAAAGAATGCCGTAAAGGGCTTCGGTTTTCAGGATACACTGACCGGGGAATACAGCGGACTTGAAATTTCACTGGCAGAAGATCTCGCCGCGGATCTGGGCGTGGATGTGGAATTTACGACCGTAACCGCAGCCACCAGAACGGAACTGTTGGATTCCGGAGATATCGACTGTGTCCTGGCAACCTTTACGATTACGGATGAAAGAAAAAAGAGCTGGGACTTCACAACTCCGTATTATACCGATCATGTAGGTGTCCTGGTTGAGAAGGCAAGCGGCATCACGGATCTGTCCGGACTTTTGGACAAGACCGTCGGCGTATCCTCCGGATCTACCTCCGCATTGTCTCTGGTAACCGCCATGGTAGATAACGGCGTTCTTGATTCTGCCGATTTTGATCCGTCAACGTTTGACCCGGCAACCTGGACAGAGGGCATTTCCTTCCGTCAGTATGATGACTATCCGGCTATCTCCACCGCGCTTTCCGCAGGCGAAGTAGATGCTTTCTGTGTAGATAAATCCATCCTTGCGATCTATCATACAGATGACCGCGACTACATCAAGGAAGAATTCGCACCTCAGGAATACGGCATTGCAACCACCAAAGGGTCCGGTCTTTCAAAATTCTGCGATGACGAAGTTAATAAATGGCTTGCAGACGGGACCATTTCCGGTCTGATTGAAGAGAACGGCCTCGACTGACAAAGTGAATCAGATCCGACATCCGGAGGTTTGATATGAGCGCATTATTCGATGCCTATGGCTGGTATAAAATATGGAATTACCGCAGCGGTTTTCTCAGAGGACTGGGGACGACGCTGCTGACGGCATTGTTTGCAATCCTGATGGCGCTCGTTGCTGGTATGATTTTTGGCCTGATGGCGGTGAGCCGTAAGAAGATTCTGCGGGCGATTTCCAGAGTGTATGTGGAATTTTTCCAGAATACGCCGATACTGCTGCAGGTGTGTTTCCTTTATTACGCACTTGCTTTTTCAGGCAACAGTATCGGTATTATCCCGACGGGTATAATCGCACTGGGACTTTACCATGGTGCGTATGTATCAGAAGTTTTCCGCGGCGGCATTGAAGCCATTCCGAAAGGTCAGTTTGAGGCGGCACAGTCGCAGGGCTTTAGTTACATGGATGAGATGCGGATCATTATTTTGCCGCAGACGGTAAAAATCATTCTGCCCCCGCTGGTGAACCAGATTGTGAATTTAACCAAAAACACGGCGGCTCTTTATATCATAGGAGGCAGCGATCTTATTTCTGTAACCTACAGTTTTGTGACCGGTGAGAAAACCGGAGGAGCCTATGTTCCGGCGTATTTTCTGTGCGGGGTTCTGTTTTTTGCTTTCTGTTTCCCGCTATCCCGCCTGGCTTCGACATGGGAGGCCCGCCTGAAGAAGAAAGAGCAGACAACCGTGATAACCAGAGGAGCGTGAATTCGTATGGAGCAGCCGGTGGCTTTCGGGAGGGTGTGCGTGTGCGGTGCTGATAGCAGCAGAAATCAAAGGAGTGTAAGCGTATGTCGGCATTTCAGGGCAGTATCCAAATAATAACAAACCGGAATGTTTTAATATATCTGCTGAAGGGTACGGTATTTACGCTCATCATTTCTTTGATCGCAGTGGCGGTATCCCTGATGATCGGATCGCTGCTGGCACTGCTGAGAAATTATGGCAGAGGACCGGCGAAAATTCTGAAGGTTCTGGCGACAGCTTATATTGAGATTTTCCGCAATACACCGTTGCTGCTCTGGATTTTTGTCTGTTTGATTTTTGTTTCGGCACCGTCCTTCATGAAAAGGAAAATGTGGGGACTTTCCAGCGTGGAAGCCGGACTTTTGTATAAAGGCTGTGTGGCTTTGATTATCTATACCGCAGCCGTGATGGCGGAGATTGTGAGGGGCGGACTCAATGCCGTATCCAAAGGACAATTTGAGGCGGCACACTCGCAGGGGTTTTCTACGGTCCAGACCATGACATCCATCGTACTTCCGCAGGCATTCCATCACATTGTTCCCACCCTGCTGGGACAGGTAATTACGACAATCAAGGACAGCTCTTTTCTTGCAAATATTGCAGTTATCGAGCTCATGGCGCGGACCAGACAGGTGCTGTCCGGAGCGTATAACTACAACGGGCTGGGACAGATCAATGTCAGCGATGTCTTTGTGCTGTTCGGATTTGCGTTTCTGATATATTTCATTATCGATTTCATGCTGTCCGTCATTGTTCGAAAGCTGAGAAAGAAAATAACGTGACCGGGCGGAGGTGCAGTTATGAGCGAAAACGAAAGCAAGCCTCATTATGTAATTACAATTTCCAGAGAGTTTGGATCGCTGGGGCGGCCGGTTGCGAAGAGAACAGCAGAGATTCTGGGCATATACTTTATGGACAGGGATATCGTAGAAATGACGGCCCGGCGGATGGGACTCCCGGTATCGGAGATCGGGAACCAGGAGGAGACAGCGAGAAACAAATATATCTATATGAAATTTCCGCTGGGGATCGGTCCGCAGCCGATTGAAGATGAAATTTTCGAAGCGCAGAGCAACATCATTCTCGATCAGGCCAAAAAAGAGGACTGCATCATCGTTGGCCGCTGTGCGGAGTATGTTCTGCGTGACCATGTCCGTAAAATGAATGTCTATATCCATGCACCGTACGAATGGCGCCTCCGAAGATGCATTGATCAGCTCCAGATGGACGGAATGACTGCCGGGAAAATGATCCATGATGTGGATCTGGCGCGAGACCGCTATCGCCGTCGCTATGAAAAAAATATCTCAGGTCCGTTCGCCTGTCGCGATCTGATCCTGGACACCAGTGTGTTCGGGGTTGAGAAGTGCGCACAGATTATAGCGGCATCGGCCAGAATAATGTTTGATCTTTAGTTATCGCTTAAAGACCTGGAGTCATCTCTGAGGGACTGCTTTCTCCATTCCGCAGGGCGCAGCAAGGTCAGCGGGGCAGCGGTCATTCTGAACCGCTTCATAGAAGCGGTAGCCGCCTGCAAAATTATAGCAGTCATAACCATAGCCTGTCAGAATCCGGTCTGCAATGTAGCTTCGAAGGCCGCTCTGGCAGATCAGATAGACCGGTTTTTCCTTTTCAATTTCGTCCAGCCGGCTGCGGATTTCATCCACAGGAATATTGCGAAATCCCGGAATATGACCGGAAACATATTCTTCCGGAGTCCGGGTGTCCAGCAGTGTCACGCTGCCGTCCCGCGGCAGAGCGGCTGCATCTTCCACATACCACTGTTTCAAAAGACCTCCGGCCAGGTTATCGATGATGAACCCGGCCATGTTGACCGGATCCTTAGCGGATGAATAGGGAGGTGCGTAGGCAAGATCAAGATCTTTGAGATCATAAGCCTTGAAACCGGCCCGAAGGGCGGCAGCCATCACATCAATCCGCTTATCCACGCCGTCCGTTCCGATGATCTGCGCGCCGAGGAGGCGGAAGGTTTCCTTTTCAAAAATCACCTTTATTGTCATGACACGGCTGTGCGGGTAATAGCCGGCATGGCTGGCGGGGGAGAGGATGACCTTGTCTGTCTTCAAGCCTGCCCGGGCGGCCGCTTTCTCACTGAGCCCGGTCGCTGCAGCGGTGAGATCAAAAATCTGAAGGATGGAGCTTCCCTGACTTCCCTTGTAACGGCTGTCGCCTCCGCAGATGTTATCGGCGGCGATGCGGCCCTGCCGGTTGGCCGGCCCTGCCAGTGCAATCACCGTATTCTCACCGGTGACAAAATGTCTGACCTGAACAGCATCTCCAACTGCGTAAATATCGGGGTCAGAAGTTTCCATACGGTCATTGACCGCGATCGCACCTTTGACGCCAAGCTCGAGCCCGGCCTCCTTTGCCAGCGTACTTTCCGGCAGTACACCGATCGCCAGCAAAACCATATCCGCGTGAACCGGGGCATGATCCTTCAGCAGCACATCAATCCCCCCGTTCTTCTCCTCAAATCCTTCCACCGTGCTCCCGAACAGGATCCGGACGCCATGTTTTCGAAGCTGTGCGTGGATCAGAGAAGCCATGTCGGCATCGAAGGGAGGCATCAGCTGCTGCGAGCGCTGAACAATCGTAACATCCATACCAAGCCTTCTCAGATTTTCCCCAACTTCCAGGCTGATAAATCCGCCGCCGGAAATAACCGCCGATTCCGGGTGATGTTTATCTATAAAGCTTCGGATACGGAAGGTATCCTCCACGGTCCGGAGTGTAAATACCTTATCCGAATCAACACCCGGAAGCGGAGGCTTGTTGGGGTGAGCTCCCGGGGAAAGGAGCAGTTTATCGTACGACTGTTCGAATACATCTCCCGTTTCCAGATTCCGCACGGTCACCTTCTTTTCCTTCGGATGAACGGCCGTCACCTCATGGTGTACGTGAACCTTCACATTAAATCTTTCCAGAAAATTCTCCGGGGTCTGAAGCGTCAGATCATCCTTATCCGCGATCACACCGCCAATATAGTAGGGCAGACCGCAGTTGGCATAGCTGACATATCCGGAACGCTCAAAAATAATGATCTCCGCCGTTTCATCCAGACGCCGTATCCGGGCGGCAGCCGTAGCCCCGCCCGCAACTCCTCCGACAATTACAACCTTCATCGCGCTGTCACCTGACCTTTCCAGGCGGAAATGCCGCCTATGTTCTTCAAATTCAAAAATTCCATCCGCTGGTCCCTGTCCGGGTTTTTGCTTATCACATATCATGATTACGCGTGGTTTCGTTGCTCCGCAACTCCCACCACGCTGCCACATTCGGCATTCTCGTGACGCTTTCGCGCCACTTCATGCCTCATGTAGGGCGTGTCAATAAGTCCTGCCACCACTCGCATGCAAGCATGTGTGGCGGCGGACTTTTGACACTGTAATCATATCATTATACCGGAAATTGCGCTGATATGCGCCGTATTTTTTTAGAAGGATTTTACGGTGCAGAGCTGTTTTAAACACCATAAGTACCGTCCCGGCGGTATAATAAGAGCAGAAAAGGGGGGAGCAGCGATGGTCTATGATGTGATTATTATCGGGGCGGGAGTGAGCGGCTGTGCCGCTGCACGCGAGCTTTCGCGTTATAAGGCGCAGGTGTGCGTACTGGATAAGGAAGAAGATGTCTGCTGCGGCACATCGAAGGCGAACTCGGCGATTATCCACGCGGGTTATGACTGTACGCCGGGAACACAGATGGCACGGTTTAATATTCTTGGAAATGAGATGATGGACCGGCTGACGAAGGAACTGGATGTTCCGTTCCGGCGCGACGGATCGCTCGTGGTATGCTATGAAAAGGAAAATCTCGGCGGCCTTCAGAAGCTTTATGATAAGGGGAAGGTTAACGGAGTCAAAGGAATGCGGATCCTTTCGCGTGAGGAGACGCTGAAGATGGAGCCGAACCTGTCCGATACGGTGGAAGGGGCTTTGTTTGCGCCTTCTGCCGGACTGGTTGATCCGTTTGTGCTGACGATCGCTCTGGCCGAGAATGCGAATGTGAACGGTGTGGACTTCCGGTTTAACACAAAGGTGGAAAACATTCGCAAAGATGACGATGGAATCTGGCATATCCGCACCGGCAACGGCGAGTATAAGACGAAGTATATCGTCAATGCCGCCGGCGTGTACGCCGACATCTTTCATAACATGGTTTCAAAGGATAAGATACATATCACACCGCGCCGCGGTGAGTATTTTCTGCTGGATAAGGAAATGGGGGATTTTGTACATCACACGATTTTCCAGCTTCCGACAAAGATGGGCAAGGGAATTCTGGTTTCACAGACCATCCACAACAATCTGCTGGCAGGCCCGACGGCTACGGATACCGATGACCGCGAAGGCGTCGGTACAACGCAGGAGGGGATGGATACCATTCTGCAGCAGACGATGGCTCATTTCAATAATCTTCCTGTCGGACGCAAGGTTATCCGCAGTTTCGCGGGACTGCGGGCTCATGAGGACCGGCATGATTTTATTCTCGGTCCGGTAAAAGATAATCCAACCTTCATCGACTGTGCCGGCATTGAGTCGCCGGGACTTACCTCCGCGCCGGCGATCGGCTGTTATCTGGCCGACACGCTGCGTGATCGGATGAATTTGAAGGAGAAGGATGACTTCCGTCCGATCCGCCGGGGGATTGTGAAACCGGCCGAAATGAGTTTTGAGGAGAGAGCGGAGCTGATCCGCCGCAATCCGGACTACGGAACCATCGTCTGCCGGTGTGAATCCGTTTCCGAGGGGGAAATTATGGATGCCATTCACCGCCCGCTCGGCGCCCGGTCGCTCGATGGAGTAAAACGAAGAGTTCGCGCGGGCATGGGACGCTGCCAGGGAGGCTTCTGCTCTCCGAGGGTCATGGACATCCTGCACCGCGAGCTTGGAATTCCCTATGAGGAAATAACACAGAGCGGCGGAAAATCGTATATTGTACTGGAAAAAACGAAGGACGGAGCGGATGAGAATGGAACGGTATGACATTGTAATCATCGGAGGAGGGCCGGCCGGACTGGCCGCTGCCATATCCGCCCGGGAAGAGGGCATTGAAAGCATATTAATTCTGGAGCGCGATCATGTACTGGGCGGCATTCTGAACCAGTGCATTCACAATGGATTCGGCCTGCATACCTTTCATGAGGAGCTGACCGGGCCGGAGTACGCCGGACGGTTCATCCGGAGCGTGCTGGAGAAAAAAATAGAATACAGACTCGATACCATGGTGACGGATATCCGTCCGGAGCGCGTGGTAACGGCGATGAACCGCACGGATGGTTTGTTTCAGATCAGGGCCGGCGCTGTGATCCTGGCGATGGGGTGCCGGGAGCGCCCGCGCGGCGCACTGAATATTCCGGGGTTTCGCCCGGCAGGAATTTTTTCCGCCGGAACGGCGCAGCGCCTCGTCAATATAGAAGGATATATGCCGGGCCGGGAGGTAGTCATCCTTGGCTCCGGAGACATCGGACTTATCATGGCCAGACGCATGACGCTGGAAGGCGCCCGTGTGAAGGTTGTAGCGGAACTGATGCCCTACTCCGGAGGACTGAAGCGGAACATTGTCCAGTGCCTGGATGACTTCGGAATTCCGCTGAAACTGTCGCACACGGTCGTTGACATTGAGGGAAAAGAACACATCCGGGCGGTGACCATCGCCCGGGTCGGGCCGGACCGCCGGCCGATCCCGGGCACACAGGAGCGGTATACCTGCGATACACTGCTTCTTTCCGTGGGTCTGATTCCGGAAAATGAACTCTCCCGGAGCGCCGGCATTCAGATCAATCCGGTGACCGGCGGACCGGAAGTCAATGAAAGCCTGGAGACCAGTCTGCCCGGTATCTTTGCCTGCGGCAATGCGCTTCATGTGCATGATCTGGTGGACTACGTCTCCGGGGAATCATCCCGCGCGGGCGCCTGCGCGGCAGCCTTTGTAAAGGCAGAAGGTGCGGCAAAGACGGGATTCAAAGGTGAAGGCACGTATGGGGCAGCGGAAGGGTCCGCATCTTCAGAACCGGTCATTGCCCTTAAGGCGGAGCATGGTGTCCGCTATACGGTGCCGTCTGTCATCCATCCATCCAGGATGAGTGATTTGCTGACGGTACGCTTCCGGGTGGGGGACGTCTGCCGGAATGCGTCCGTCTGCGTTTACTTTAATGAGGAAAAGATGGAGCAGCATAAAAAAAGAATACTTGCCCCGGGCGAGATGGAGCAGGTAATTTTGAAAAAGGAACAGGTTGTATCTTATCCGGATCTGAAGACCATTACGATCCGGGTGGAACAGACACAGTAACAGGGAGCGCAGGAGAATGGAGACAAGAGAACTGACCTGTATCGGCTGCCCGATGGGCTGCCTGATAACGGTGACGCTGGACAAGGGCGCTGTTACGGAGGTAAAGGGAAATACCTGCAGGCGCGGCGATATTTACGCACGCCGGGAGGTAACGAATCCGACCCGGATTGTAACCTCTACGGCAATCATTGAGGGAGGGATGATTCCGCGCGTGTCCGTCAAGACCGCTTCGGATGTGCCGAAGAGCAAAATTTTTGATGTTATGAAGGCGATTAACCGCATCCGTGTACAGGCGCCGGTTAAAATGGGCGATGTACTGCTGGAGAATGCGGCGGATACGGGCGTGGCCATCATCGCAACGAAAAATGTACCGAAGGCATAAAAGAGGGGCAGCCGGAGACGCTGCCGGAAGGGCGGCGTTCAGTCAGGCTGTCCGCGCATTTGGAAAATATTTTTAATTCCGGATGGATGCCATTTTTCACATTTCCTGAGGGAAGCGGATGCCCCAGTCCCGGCGCAGGCGGTCCGTCTGGTTTAAGACATCCATTGTTTCGGCAAACGGCAGGAGCGGGGATTCTTTTACGCCCCGGCGGATACAGTCATTGACATAGGCGATTTCATACTGATAGCCTTCGTCCTCTGCCCCCGGAACCGTCTGCGGAACCTTTTGTTCAATAACTTCGGTCCGCCCGCCGGTGACAATGGTGACCCTGGTCGGTTTCCAGAACACCGGAAGGATCATGTAGCCTCTGGTGCCGTAGATGAAAGCAGTATCCAGCATTTGTGTGCGGATACCGCAGCTCATCGTGGCAAGAGCACCGTTGTCATACCGGGCCACAAAGGAGGCCTGCTCGTCCACCTGCAAATGAAGGCCATCGGTGTTCATCGCGCAAAGACCGGTGATGCTTTCCGGCGCCCGGCCGTAAATCATCCTTGCCAGATGCAGCGGATAGACGCCCACATCCAGAAGTCCGCCGCCGGCACGGTCCGGATCCACCAGCCGGCTGGTACAGTCATCCGGGACCCGGAAGGAAAATGCGGCCTGCACATGGCGCACATCCCCGATTTCACCCTCTTTAATTTTCGTAAGGACCGTATCCATGATCGGGAAGAACCGGGTCCAGACGGCTTCCATCAGAAAAACGTTGTGGCGGCGGGCACATTCCGCCATCTTTTGAAACTGGGAGGCGCTGATGCCTGCCGGTTTTTCCACCAGCACATGCTTGCCATTTTCCATAGCCTTCATGGAAAGTTCCTGATGCTGCGTGTGCGGGACAGGAACATAGACCACATCAATGTCCGGATCGTGGATCATCTCATCGTACGTCATCGTTTTCGGTATCTTCCATCTGTAGGCGGCACGGCGGGCACTTTCCTGTGTCCTGGATGCAACAGCCGCAATCTCCATGTCAGGCACCTGTGCCGCCCCCTGCATCCAGCGTTCCAGAATGGTGCCGGCCCCCATAAGCCCCCAGCGTATTTTTTCACCCATACAATTACCTCCTGAACAGTAGGATGGCCAAAGAGTTACTCCGGATTTCCATATGCGAAACCCTCCTGGTCTGATTATAGTACCTGCCCTGGCAGGATGGGTAAATAATCCAAAGAATCACATGTAAAAGCGGAGAATAACGGCTGCTATCTGCTATAATATGATTACCGTGTCAAAAGTCCGCCACCACGCATGCCTGCATGCGAGTGGTGGCAGGACTTATTGACACGCACCACATGAGGCATGAAGTGGCGCGTACGCGTCACGAAAATGCCGAATGTGGCAGCGCGGTGGAAGCAGCGAAGCAGCGAAGCCACGCGTAATCATAAATGAGTGGCAAAAGGTACTTTTGACACTCGTTTCATTATAAAATAAACTGAAAGTATATGACAGCATAATAAATAAGAAACCTGTATCATGATGGAATAAGCAAGACAAAAAAGAGATGACCGGCAGAAGGAGCGGAATTATGAACCGTTCTCAGGCGCCGCAGTCCGGAAGGGAAGGTTTTATGACAATCGGTACCAGCGTTCCGCGTGTGGATTCTTATGACAAGGCGGCGGGACGAACGAAATATGTGGATGACCTTTGCAGTTCCAGGGCGCTGGTGGCAAAGATCCTTCATTCAAATGTAGCTCATGCCTATGTGAAATCAATAGATACAAGCGAGGCGGAAAAAATTCCGGGCGTGGTCGGTGTTTTTACCTGCTTCGATGTACCTGAATGGCCGTTTCCCACCGCGGGGCATCCGTGGTCGACCCAGAAAGATCATCAGGATGTGTGCGACAGGCATCTGCTGACCAGACATGTGCGTTATTACGGCGATGATGTGGCGGCCGTGGTGGCGGTCGATGAGGTGACGGCCATTCACGCTGTTCAGGCGATTAAAGTGGAGTACGAGGTGCTTCCGTTCGTGCTGGATCCTCAGGAGGCCATGAAGGACGGGGCGGTGCTGCTGCATAAAAAGTATCCCCATAATATTCTGGCGCATACCCGCAACTGCCACGGAAATTACGAGGAGGCAATCCGGGAGCCGGGACTTGTTAAGGTGGAAGGCTGGTATGATACGCCAACCGTTCAGCACTGCCACATTGAGAATGCGGAGTGCTTTGCTTATATGGAGAACGGGATCATTACCGTTGTCGCCTCCACGCAGATCCCGCATATCGTGCGCCGCTGTGTGGCCATGGCACTCGGTGTGGACTGGGGAAAGGTCCGCCTGATCAAACCATACATCGGCGGCGGGTTCGGCGACAAGCAGGATGCGCTTTACGAACCGCTGTGCGCGTGGCTGACCACCCAGGTCGGCGGCCGCCCCGTGAAGCTTGAGTGTACTCGCGAGGAAACGTTTGCCAACTGCCGCGTGCGCCACGCCATCCGCTATCATCTGATTTCCTGGGTAAAGCCGGACGGAACCCTGGTGGCCAGGAAGGCGGAGTGTTATTCCAACCAGGGAGCCTACGCTTCCCACGGTCACGGCGTGAACGCCAAGGGCATGAATTCCATCCCGCAGCTTTATCCGTGTCCCAATATAGAGTGTGATTCGTGGACGGTTTTTACAAACATGCAGGTGGCGGGAGCCATGCGCGGCTATGGTATGCCGCAGGTTACCTTTGCGCTTGAATCCCACGTGCAGGATATTTGCGAAAAACTTCATCTGGATCCGATGGAGTATCACCGCCGTGCGCTGATGCCGGTCGGCTTTACGGACAGCTTTTCGAAAAATGAACTCTACTCGGATACCTTTAACGAGGTGCTGACCGTGGGGGAGCGCGCCATCGGCTTTAACCGGAAATACAAACTGTACCGGAACCAGACCGGGCGCTACCGCCGCGGAGTCGGCTTTGCCGCCTTCTGGTACAATACAGCCGTCTGGCCGATATCGCTCGAAACATCATCATGCCGTATGATCCTCAATCAGGACGGCTCGGTGCAGCTGCAGGTCGGTGAGACGGAGATCGGACAGGGAGCGGATACCGCGTTTGCCCAGATGGCGGCGGACACAATCGGCGTACCGCTGGACAAGGTTCATGTGGTTTCCTGCCAGGACACGGCGGTAACTCCGTACGGAACCGGAGCCTATGCATCACGGCAGACCTATGCGGCCGGCATGGCGATTCGCGGCTGCGCGGAGAAATTCAGACAGAAAATTCTGGAGAACGCTTTCCCGTACACCCGGATGCAGCCGTACCTGATGGATATTGCGGATGGAAATATTATCCGGAACACCGACGGGCGGAAGCTGATGAGTCTGGGGGAGTTTGCCACGATGAAGCTCTATGACCGCGAAAACAATGAACACATCACCTGCGAAAAGTCAACGCAGCTGAAGACGAACGCATACAGTTTTGGCTGCGGCTTTGCGGAGGTGGAAGTGGATACGCAGCTTTGCCGCGTAAAGGTACTGAAACTTGTCAACGTGCATGACGCCGGCCGCATCATCAATCCGGCGCTGGCGCGTGCCCAGGTGCAGGGCGGTATGAGTATGGGGATCGGGTATGCTCTTTCCGAAAAGATGCTTTACGATCCGAAGACCGGGCGGCTTCTGAATGGAAATCTTCTCGACTATAAGCTTTCCACACCGATGGATCATCCGTCGCTGGAGGTTCATTTTGTTGAGAACCCGGAACCAACCAGCGCCTACGGAACAAAAGCGCTCGGCGAACCGCCGGTCATCCCGGTATCTCCGGCGATCCGGAATGCCATTTTGAACGCGACGGGAGTTGCCTGCATGGAAATCCCGATGCGCCCGCATTACCTGTATGAAAAATTCAGGGAAGCGGGACTGATTGGGGAAGAATAGAGAAGCGGGCACGGCTGCAGAGGAAAGCAGCGGACAGAATACAAATCGATGCACGACGATATGAATACATATCGCGCAGATAATTCAGGGAAGGCTTTTATGTACGATATAGGAAAAATATACGAAGCTCATACGGTAGAGGAAGCAGTGAATTTGCGCCTGGAACACCCGGAAGCGGTGATTATCGCCGGCGGCTCTGATGTTCTGATAAAGGTTCGCAGCGGAAAACTGGCCGGAGCGGATTTGATCAGTATCCAGGGCGTGGATGAACTGCGCGGTGTACACATGGAAAAGGACGGAACGCTGGTGATCGGATCACTGACCTCATTTTCTCATATCACGGCGGACCCGCTGATCGGAAGCTGTATCAGGGTGCTGGGTGAAGCGGCGGATAAGGTCGGAGGACCGCAGATCCGTGCGGTCGGGACGGTCGGCGGAAATACCTGCAACGGTGTCACAAGTGCAGATACGGCATCCACATTGCTCGCCTATGATGCGATTGTGGAACTGGCCGGCGGAACAGAAGATGAAGGCAGGACGGGCGGAAACGCAGAAAATGCCGGAGGACAGATGGCACGAAACCCAGGAGCCGGAGGAGCGGACGGCCAGCGGAGAATCGCCCGGCGCCTTGTGCCTCTTGAGAAATTTTATCTTGGCCCTGGGCGGACAGATGTCCGTCCGGGAGAGATTCAGACCTGCCTTCGAATTCCGGGAGAATCCTATAAGAATCATTATGGCTTCTACATCAAATTCGGTATGCGCAATGCCATGGAGATTGCGACGGTCGGATGTTCTGTGAATGTTAAACTTTCGGAAGATAAAAAATATCTGGATGATCTTCGGATTGCCTTCGGCGTTGCAGGACCGGTGCCGATGCGGGCTCATGAAACGGAAAAGAAGTTCAAAGGTGCAGCGCTTACCGCTCAGACAGTCACAGAAATCGGAAGCAGCGTGCTTTCAGAGGTTCATCCGCGTGACAGCTGGCGCGCACCGAAAAATATGCGCAGGCATCTTTGCCGGACCATGACGCAGGATGCACTCTGCGAGGCGGTTCGCCGGGCCGGAGGCATGATTGCCGGGATGAAGGCGGATCAGGATGGGGCACGGGATTTTATGGACATCACCCTGTTCCCGGATGCCGGAGCCGCGGACGGTCAGGAATGAGAGCGAAGGAGGATGACGATGAGCGATCGACAGTATAAACTGGTCACCTGCACGATTAATGGCTGCGAGTGTACGGCTATGGTAGATGTGCGTGCTTCTCTTGCCGACATGCTTCGGAACGAATACGAGCTTACATCTGTAAAGAAGGGCTGCGAGGTCGGCGAATGCGGTGCCTGCACCGTAATCATTGACGGGGAGTGCTTCAATTCCTGCATTTATCTGGCGATCTGGGCAGACGGGAAAAGCATTACAACTCTGGAGGGACTGACCGGACCGAAGGGAGAACTTTCCGATCTTCAGCAGGCATTTGCAGATGAGACGGCCATTCAGTGCGGCTTCTGCACACCCGGATTTATCGTGGAAGCGGAAAATGTTCTTGAGAGAGGGAAAATTTATTCCGACGATGAACTTCGCAAGCTGCTGTCCGGCCATCTGTGCCGCTGCACCGGATACGATAATATTATCCGCGCCGTGAAAAAAACCATGTATCAGCGCCATGGCATGAAGATGCCGGAAGAGGCTGCGGCGGATGAGCCGCTGATTTACCAGCCGGATGAGATAAAAAAATGAACACGGCAGGTAAAATCCTGGATTTAATTCAGATCCATCCTATTGTATGATTGATTCCGGCAGCAGATCAATTCTGAAAATGAACGCAGAAAGCAGGAGGATAGCGATGCTTGAAGAACTGAAACAGAAAGTTTATGAGGCAAACATGATGCTCCCCAAATATCATCTGGTTACATTTACCTGGGGCAATGTTTCCGGCGTAGACCGGGAAATGGGTTTGTTTGTCATTAAACCCAGCGGGGTACCGTACGAGGAACTTCGCCCGGAGGATATGGTGGTCGTTGATTTTGACGGAAATAAGGTAGAGGGTGATCTGAACCCCTCCACAGATACGCCGACGCACGCTTATCTGTATAAGTGCTGGGACAACATCGGCGGTGTTATTCATACCCATTCCAGCTATGCTACCAGCTGGGCGCAGGCCGGCCGCGGTATTCCGTGCTACGGAACCACCCATGCGGATTATTTTTACGGTGAAATCCCATGTCTTCGCACGCTGACCGGGGAGGAAATCAACGAAGGGTATGAGAAGAATACGGGTGTTCTGATTGTCAGCGAGTTTGCCCGCCTGAAAAAGGATAATATTGCGGTTCCGGGTGCGCTTTGCAAGAACCACGGGCCGTTTGCGTGGGGCAGAGATCCGATGGAGGCAGTTCACAATGCGGTTGTTATGGAGGAAGTTGCCAAAATGGCCTATCGCGCCGAGCTGATCAATCCGAAGGCAGCTCCGGCTCCGCAGGAACTGCAGGATAAGCATTACTACAGAAAGCACGGCGCGAACGCCTACTATGGACAGATAAAGCGTACGAAATAAGGATCGGCTTATGATCTGAAAAAAGCAGGAAGGTGACGGAAAATCACTCCAGCTTCAGACCCCGGATAAGGCAGGCGCGTGTACCGACGACGACATAGCCGTTGTAGACGGCCGGGGAGGCTTCAATGACGCCGTCACTCAGCGTGCTGGTACTGTAGACCTCGCCGCTCAGACCTGCCAGCAGATATATACGCCCGCCGGCATCGCAGTAGAGGATTTTCCCTTCACCGGCTGAATTGTAAACACATACCGGCGAAGACCAGGCATAGGCGGAGTTGTGTTCCCAGACTCTGCCGCCGGTCTTTTTGTTCAGGCAGACGAGACAGCCGTCATAGGGACTGGCTGTCATGGATACGGTTACGTAAATATAATCTGACAGGTTGTTTTTTCCGACGGCGATGGTCGACTGAACACCGCCGGAAACACCGTCCTGCGTGTAGCATTCATAATCTGTATGCCATACAATTTCGCCGGTTTCCGCATCTATTTTCCAGATCGGAACCGTGGCGGTGGTGCTGCTCCGCCATCCCAGCCGGAAGGAAGTGCTGACGTACAGATAGAGATGGCCGTCTTCCACGGAAAGGACCGGGGTGGAATTGGAATCATCGAGGATATCCTGCACCCAGCAAAGCTGCATGGTATTCAGGTTCAGACACATCAGATTCCCGCCGTTATCGGCAACAAACAGATATCCCTTGTAAACGGCGGCGCTGTCTTCCATGCCCGGCCAGAAGGATTCTGCGCTTGTACGTGTGCCCCAGTAGTGCCATTTCAGGATCTTGTCCGGGTGGATGGAAAGTGTACCTGCCTGGGGATCATACTGTGTATTCAGATGGATCAGATACAGGATCCCGTTTTCTCCCGGGTAGATCAATGTATCGGAGGCAGCGTCAAGCAGCGGGGAAGAGTCAAAATAACTCAGACTGCCGCGCAGTGAAAAATCATCTTCATTTCCGAAGGTGTACATGACACTGCAGTCGAGCAGATTGACAATAAATACGCGGGCGCGTCCCCGGCTGCTGTCGTAGCCGGCGCCGACATATAAAACAGGATAGCCGCGGGGGTCCAGCGCGCCGGCTCCTTTGAATGTCCACCCCAGATTCAGCGGGTCGCGCGTTGGCTCACCGGTTTCCAGATCCAGAAAGTAGACATATCCGTCCATGGATGCGTAGATTACTTCCACCAGACCTTCCCTGGCTTTGGCGGAGTCATACAGGTTCATTTTCTGTTTAATATCATCCGGCCAGCGGACGATCAGCGGCTGACCGGTCCATCCGTTGCCGGACCAGGTGGCATTCTGGTAGCTAAGACTCCCGGTCGGATGAGACCATACCTGCTTCATCTGGTAGGAGACCATGTCGGCGGTACCATAGGTCGGATTGTCGCGGAAATTGTTGCCGCGGAATGTGATGACGCCGTCGGCACCGGTATAATCCTCTCCATAGCCGAAATCCATGGAATACCAGGGAGTAAAGTCATCCGGGGAAAGAGGTTCCCCGTTATACTGAAGCTCCGTGTACTCAATCAAATTATCCGGGGCGGTGGAATCCACATGGTGGGCTTCGAACGGGATTTCGGTTTCCGGAGGTTCCGCCACCGGCCCGGTTTCCATCTCAAACGCCGGTTCCGTGCCCGTGACAACTTCACCTGCCGGTCCCGGTCGTTCACCAGCTGATCCCGGACGTTCACTTGCCGGTCCGGGACGGCGGATGGTATTTTGAAGCGTCTGACGGCTGACCGCATGCCCGAACAGATTCAGTGTCCCGCCCAGAGGATACAGGTAAATAATACCTGCCGCCAGAACTCCGGCCAGAGCTCCAGGTACGCTTACACTAATGATAAAGCGCCGGCTGTGCGCCCTGATTTTCTTCCTCCGGACCTTGTCCTCCTCAACGTAACGGCTGAATTGATCATATCTTTTATCATCAGACTGCATGACTCAACATCCCTGACTTTCCGCTAAACTTTTTCTCACGTTTCCTCACACCTTCTTATCATAACATGAAAATTCCAGGAAGAAAGAGAACTTTTTTCAGCAATGCCGCGCCGGCCGTGTACCAAAGCAAGCTCGCGGCGGGAGTTTTGGACAATGGTGAAGGCTGTCACCGCGTCTTGCTATGCTTCAGATATAGTTTTTGAATCGCTGATTTTTTGCTATAATGGAAAAGAACTGTACAGGCAGTTTATTCAACGGTAGGCGTTGTGAGTAGAAATTAATTTTTTTAGGTAAGAGACAATGGGAGACTAGCTCCTGAAGGTACGTAAACGATAGTAAGTACATTCAGGAGCTAGTCTCAGAAATAAATATTGAATGCTCTAATTATTTTAAGTAAGAAATAATTGCAAAAGTATTGTATTTTCGGAATGACAATGCTATATTGTTAAAAGAGACATATAATCATTAGAAACTATTAGAAATATGGAGTATTTATATGTATTATATCGCACACCTAAAAGAAAATGTGAGTCAAAAAGACAATAAAAAGCCAAAAAACGAGAAAGAAAATGTACAAACTGTAAAAGATCACCTGGAGGGAACCGCTGCATTGGCTGAGAAGTTTGCCATACAAGAACTGAAGCCATTGGTCAGGAATAGCGGGCTGCTCCATGATATAGGGAAGTATCAGCCGGATTTTCAGAAAAGGATTCGGGGATCCCATATAAAGGTTGACCATTCTTCCAGTGGAGCGATTGAAGCCGGAAAGTTGTATCCGGGAAGCATAGGCATGATCATGAAATACATCATTGCAGGGCATCATGCCGGGCTTCCGGATGGTTACACCATGAATGAATTATGTGAAGACAAAAAAGATTCGGACAATTTTCGTAGTGCTGAGGTTTACAGAAAGGAAATTAGTCTTCAAAGAATAGATAAGACAGATGCCGCAGCACTGGCACAATTTATGGGCGCTCATTTGAAGGAATATGAGGGGAAGATGTTAGGAGAAGCAGCCGTTGATGAATTCGCTTTTGTTGTAAGGTACTGCTATTCATGTCTTGTCGATGCTGACTCATTGGATACAGAGCACTTTTGCCGGGATATCTCGCGCGAAACCTTGCACAGTGATTTTTCGCTTTGCCTGGAGCGACTGGAGAAAGTGATGGCTGCTTTTGCAAATAAGAAGAATCCGACTCCGCTGCAGGCGGCAAGAACAAGACTTCAGCAGCAGGCATATCAGAACATTACCAGGGATGGGGATATTTATCTGATGAATATGCCTACCGGAAGCGGTAAAACTCTTTGCAGCGCAAAGTGCGCTCTGATGAAAGCCCTATCAGAACATAAAAATCATATAATCTACATCATTCCGTATAACAGCATAATTTCACAAACGGCTGACGAGTTTGAGAAGGTATTTAACCCAGACGGTGAAGATAGAAATATTAAGGCGGCACATATTCTGCGGCACCAGTCAACCTATTCGATCGAGGATGATGAAAATGCAGATGATGAATACAAGATGCATGTAACCCAGGCAACGGAGAACTGGGATGCCGACATTATTATTACAACGGCAGTTCAGTTCTTTGAAACAGTATTTTCAAACAAACGAAGTAAACTGCGCAAGATGCATAATATGGCTGACAGTGTGCTGATTTTTGATGAGACGCATCTAATGCCGGTAAAGTTTTTTCAGCCATGCCTGGAAAGCGTTGCCTATCTGACAAAAATGTTCGGCAGCAAAGCTATATTTCTGACGGCAACCATGCCGGATTATGAAAAACTTTTGATGCAATATACATTCAAGGATCTGAATATCGTTTCATTGGTGCCGGATCCGTCGGATTTCGGACTATTCAAGAAATGTGAATATCAAAATCTGGGATCAATTAATAATGAGCAGCTCTTCGAAAAAATGCAGGGTTCAGCTTCAACGTTGATTGTTGTAAACCGAAGAGATACAGCACGTGAACTCTATAAGTTATTAGATGGAGATCATGACCCGAATGTATACCACCTTTCTACCTATATGACCAAATATGATTTGGGGAAGACAATCGATGAAATTAAGACAAAACTGGAGGCTATTAATAATTCCGGGCATGAGAAGAGTGCAGAAGATCAAATTTCACCGCTGGTAGTTGTTTCGACTTCCTTAATAGAAGCGGGCGTTGATTTGGATTTCCAGACAGTTTTTCGCGAGTGTACCGGACTTGACAGTATCTTACAGGCCGGAGGAAGGTGTAACCGTGAGGGGCGTAGAAATACTGGGCATGTTTATATTTTTGAAATAGAAGGGTCAAAAAGAAAAGCAGACGATATACGAACAGCGGTCACAAGATCGCTTTTGAAGGAAAATGAGGATATTTCATCGCCGGAATGCATACGGGAATATTTTCGCAGGGTATATGAGAGCAATTCAGACGAAATCGAAATAAATTCCATGCACAGCTTCATGGAAAATACCGAGGGACTGAGTCTGAGAGCGTCGGATATTCCTTTTAGAAGTTATGAAGGAAAACTGATTTTTTCTTTGGATGAATCTCTAATAGTGCCAGAGAACGAGGAGGCAGAAAGGTTGATAAATCAAATTAGTTATCAGGGAATAAGTCATTCATTGATGCGCAGAATTCAAAAATATACATGCAGCGTTCCGCGCAAAATAATGGAAGCACTTTTTCAGCAGGGAGTCATAGAGGAAATATCAGGCGGCAGCCGGGCAGGAGGAATTTTTATCCTGCGAAACAGGCAGTATTATAACAGTCAGACAGGGATTCAGATTGAAGGGGATGATTATTACATATGAGGAAAATCAAGGTAATTGTAAGTGGCGAGCGTGCCTGTTTTACAAGACCTGAAATGAAGGCGGAAAGAGTCAGCTATGATGTTCCGACACCGGGGGCACTTGAAGGACTGCTGAAAAGCCTTTATTGGAAACCGGCAATGAGATATGTAATCGACCGGATTATTGTTTTTAACCCTATTCAGTTTGAGACGGTTCGCAGAAATGAAGTTAAATCAAAAGTGAAACTGAGCAAAGTGAAAAGTCAGATGAAAGAAGCACAGGAATGGAAGGAAGGAAAAATCACTTCGATACAGTCCAATCCAAGGATTTATACATCCGAGGGCGGTGAGCGCACGCAGAGGTCGTCCATGATACTCAGGCATGTTCGTTATGGAATAGAATTTCATATTGAACTGACCGGACTTAAATCGGAGCGTGAAATGAAAGAATGCGATCCTCAGATTAAGCATGAGGAAGAATTTATGCGCAGATGCAGAAAGGGACAATACTTCAGACAGCCCTGTCTTGGGTGCTCCGAGTTTCCGGCCTGTATCAAACTTGTGGATGAGTTTTCACTGAATGAAATTGATTCTTCCAATATGGGTGTTCACGACCTCGGGTTCATGCTGTACAAGGTTCGGTTCAAAGATCACGGATACCCGATAAATAATGACTGGGAGAAAAATATATATTCGGATGAAGCGGACAGCCTGTTTTACCGGCCTGTCATGGAGAATGGGGTCATTGACATGGCTAAATATAAGGAGATGATGAAATGCTGATCCAGGCACTGAATGATTATTATTCTGTACTGGTAAAAAGGAATGATCTCGGCAGGGAAGGGTACTCAAAATGTGATGTCAGCTATCTGATTAATCTGACGGAGGATGGAAAATTTACAGGGTTTACTCAAAATCTCAGAGAAGAAACAGTTCAAAAAAAAGATAAGATTATCACTTCCCTGGTTCCAAAATCCATGTGGCTGCCCGAAAGACCAAGGTCTACAACTGTCAGTGCGAACTTTGTTGAAAACAGACCGGGGTATATTTTTGGACTGGAATATCGGGCAAAATCAGATAGCGGTGCAGGGGTGCTTTCAACAGAATCCATCGGAAACTCTGAAAAAAAGAGATTAAAGCTGAGGCTGCAGCATGAGAGCTTTGTGAAAGAAGTACAGGAAGATTTCGGAGACATCGATACACCTGTTGCGAGAGCTTATGTCAATTTTGCCAGAACATGGAGACCTGAAAATGAGACGCAAAATGAAATTTTGCTTGGCCTGAAAGCCGATCTGAATAAGGTTAAATTCGCATTCTGTCTTGACGGACATCCGGAGATCCTTCTGCAGGAGGACAAGGGGGTTCAATATAAATGGGAGATGATGCATGATCAGACGGCGGATGAAGCGGATGCCGCGGTATGCCAGTGTGCGGTTACTGGTGAAATGCTTCCGGTCGCCCAGGTGCATGACGCAGTGGTCAGCGGTAAAGATATCGGAATTCACAATGCAGGCATTAATCCCAGTCTGGTTAATTTCAAACCGGAGTCATTTTTATCCTATGGACATCAGCAGGGAGAGAATGCATGTATATCTGAAAAGGCAATGAAACGATATACAAAGACATTGAACTGGCTTTTATCCAGCCCCCGAAATCACTACTATCTCGATGATCTAACTGTTTTTTTCTGGTCTTCGGATGGTAATGAGGCGAATGAACAGACAGCATTTGACTGGTTCATGGAACCTGAAACAGTCGATTCCTCAGAAGCTTTTGAAAGCAGTGTCAAAAGGATTATGGAAGCTGCGCAAAAAGGGACACTGACAGAAAAGAAAATCTCGCGAACGGAAGGGACACTTACGCCGGATGCACAGTTTTACATTGCAGGTGTTGAACCGAATGCTTCCCGAATTCAGGTTAAATTCGTATATCGCCAGCGATTCGGCAGGCTGCTTGAAAATATAGCCAGACATCAGAAGGATATGCAGATCAGACCTGAGATGCGACCTGCTTCCATTGCCAGAATTAAAAAGGAACTGACATCTCCGAAAATAACAAATCCGGAAAAGCGTATTGTTGCTCCTTTTAATTCACTATTTCAATCAATTATCAGAG
>Ga0256404_1004901_pt1 | contig 24489 bp, 28 predicted proteins | sample RumenRJG_01DNA_FD_185990 | JGI IMG/M metagenome (GOLD analysis project Ga0256404, IMG submission 185990) | Bovine rumen microbial communities from Lethbridge, Alberta, Canada - RJG_01 | ecosystem: Host-associated > Mammals > Digestive system > Stomach > Rumen | place: Canada: Alberta | collected... | reverse complement strand
ATGGTTGCTACAAGACCAAGCCACCTGGGACGAAGTAGCCCAAGACTGCCCCGGCATGAACTCAGGCCAGCTCTGGCCCAAAGACTACATAGACAAAACCAGCACCGCCTACGACCAAAACACCCCCATCACCAAAGAACAATTCGACACCCTGTATTCCGTCATCCCGAACTTGATTCGGGATCTGTAAAATCTGGCATCTAAACTTACACAGATGCTACGCCAAGCCCAGCACGTGCGTTCCCTGGAACCCGCAACACAGCCTCCAGCGGCGCAGTCGAAGGGCGTGAGAAAAAACGCCAATCCCTACAAATTCCTTTCCAAATATCTGCAAACTTCCTTCCGTATCTCGTCAGAAATCCCGCCAACCAAATTTTCTATAAAAACATCCTTGTCAAAAAGAACGGTATTCACTGGGCATCCTTCTTCAATAAACAATTGCGAAGGCTTTATGTTGAGAGCGAGTGCAATTGCATCAATCGTTTCGGCAGAAGGAAATTTTGACTGAGCTTCAATATTTGTAATGTATTTCGGATTCAGCCCGATTTTCTCCGACAAAGCCTCTTGCGTCAGCCCGCACTTCTTCCTGTAATAACGCAAATTCTGCCTAAAAATCTCTCGTATACTCATGCCAAAATTCTAAATACCCAATTCTGTTTTTAGTACCATTTAAAAGACGGAATTAAGATTAAATTTGACAAATGGTGGCTATCGAATTACAATATTTGGTGTCCAAAAGAGGGAAAAATGTTATTTTATGGCAAAATTTCTTCTTAAAGAGGTGTAGTTGTGGGGTGATATGACTGTTAATGTCAATTTTGAAGTGAAAGCCTGTGATTTAAAAGGGGGGGCGAAATGAGATTTGTAGGAATAGAGATGGAAGAAGATAGGAGTCATCATTCCGAGTCTTGACCGTAGAATATAAAATTATTATGGAGGAATTAATATGAAAAAAATTAAGATGGCATTTCTAGCCATCGCCACATTAACCTTGTTTGCAACAATTACAGGCTGCTCTCCTAGAAAAGTTGCCAGTGCAAAAGCGTCAGGTGACTCTTCTTCAAGGCCAGAGAAAGAAAAGGAGTCAGGAAAAAGCACTGTATCCAACGGCGGTGAAAATAAACCTTTGACAGTAACGGGAGAAATTGCAGGTTCGGAAGTCTTCATAAAAGGCCGCACCGTAGAAATCTGGGCAAAGTGGTGCTGTGACCACGAGGTAACGCAGGCAGAATACCAGTCTGTTATGGGAGTGAATCCAAGCGAGTTTTCTGGTTTAGACAAACCGGTGGAAAATGTAAGCTGGGAAGATGCCATCATGTACTGCAACAAGAAGAGTTCTGCTGATGGAAGAACCCCCTGCTATAAGGTGAACGGCAAGACGGATACAAGCCAGTGGGGCTATACCCCTCACGGTTACGACAGCATAAGCGGAACCGTAACCTGCGACTTTACTGCCAACGGCTACCGCCTACCCACCGAAGCGGAGTGGGAATGCTTTGCACGTGGCGGCAATACCAGCGACTCCAACCAGACCACCTACAGCGGAGGCAACACAATAGGAAGCGTCGCTTGGTATGATGGTAACAGCGGGGAAATGACCCACGAGGTAAAGACGAAGGCATCAAATGCTCTAGGATTATACGACATGAGCGGTAACGTATGGGAGTGGTGCTGGGATTGGTATAGCGATATAACCACGAGCACACCGTCTTCTGGTGCTGCGTCGGGTTGGGGCCGCGTCAGGCGCGGTGGCAGTTGGTACGGCCGCGACAACTTCTGCTCTGCCTCCTACCGGATCTACGGTCTGCCGTTCCTCCGCAGCCGCGACTACGGTTTTCGTGTAGTGAGTTCCGGGTCTGAATAATGAAAATTTACGCTCCGTGTAAAGAGCGCCCTTGGGTGCGCGACAGAGCGGAGCGCAAGGGCAGAATTTTTCTGCAAACAAAAGGGAAGTACCCAACTGTCCTGCATCCAACCGGAACAACAACAACCCGAACAACCGTCCGCCATCCCGGAACAAAAAAAACGCAAAAAAAACCAAAAAAAAATGCAAAAAGCGGTTGACAGTCTCATGCGGGTGTGGTATATTCATTCTCACCGTCGCAACACACGGCGGTATGAAAGCTTGAAATGCCAAGGGACGGAAACAAAGACATAAGTACAGCAATTGTACGCAAGCCAAAGGAACACACACAAAGACCGCGGAGATTCATCCGCGGCAACCAGCAATCCTAAGAGAAGAATGAAAGAGCATTAGGGGAGCGCAACTTAACCAATGGAAAATCTTTTGGGCTTCGGCCCATGAGAATAAATCATGGAGAGTTCGATCCTGGCTCAGAACGAACGCTGGCGGCGCGTCTTAAGCATGCAAGTCGGGCGGGATCGTGGTGCTTGCACCACGTGAGAGCGGCGGACTGGCGAGGAGCGCGTGGGTGACGCACCCCCCGGACGGGGACAGCCGGCAGAAATGCCGGGTGATACCGGATGAGGTCCCCCTTCTTGGAAGAGGGGGAGGAAAGGGGCTTCGGCCCCGCCGGGGGAGCGGCCCGCGTCCCATCAGCCTGTAGGCGGTGTAACGGACCACCTAAGCTATGACGGGTACCCGGACTGAGAGGTCGGACGGGCGCATTGGGACTGAGATACGGCCCAGACTCCTACGGGAGGCAGCAGCTAAGAATATTCCGCAATGGGGGGAACCCTGACGGAGCGACGCCGCGTGGGCGATGAAGGCCGGAAGGTTGTAAAGCCCTTTTATGCGCGAGGAATAAGGAGGGGAGGCAATGCCCCTCCGGTGACTGTAGCGCATGAATAAGCGCCGGCTAATTACGTGCCAGCAGCCGCGGTAACACGTAAGGCGCAAGCGTTGTTCGGAATCATTGGGCGTAAAGGGCGTGTAGGCGGCCGCATAAGTCGGGAGTGAAAGGCGCGGGCTCAACCCGCGGACTGCTCCCGATACTGTGCGGCTCGAGTCCCCGTGGCGCGGCCGGAATTCCAGGTGTAGGGGTGAAATCTGTAGATATCTGGAAGAACACCGGTGGCGAAGGCGGGCCGCGAGCGGGAGACTGACGCTGAGGCGCGAAGGTGCGGGTAGCGAACAGGATTAGATACCCTGGTAGTCCGCACAGTAAACGATGCACGCTGGGCGTCCGGCGCATGGCCGGGTGCCGAAGCGAACGCGGTAAGCGTGCCGCCTGGGGAGTATGCCCGCAAGGGTGAAACTCAAAGGAATTGACGGGGGCCCGCACAAGCGGTGGAGCATGTGGTTTAATTCGATGGTACGCGAGGAACCTTACCCGGGTTTGACATGCACGGTGATGCCGCGGAGACGCGGCAGCCCAGCAATGGGACCGTGTGCAGGTGCTGCATGGCTGTCGTCAGCTCGTGCCGTGAGGTGTTTGGTTAAGTCCAGCAACGAGCGCAACCCCTGCTGCCTGTTGCCAGCGCGCAATGGCGGGGACTCAGGCGGGACTGCCGGCGACAAGCCGGAGGAAGGCGGGGACGACGTCAAGTCATCATGGCCCTTATGCCCGGGGCTACACACGTGCTACAATGGCCGGCACAGAGCGTGGCGACGCGGCGACGCGGAGCGGACCGCTGAAAGCCGGCCCCAGTCCGGATCGGAGTCTGAAACCCGACTCCGTGAAGTTGGAATCGCTAGTAATCGCGCATCAGCACGGCGCGGTGAATACGTTCCCGGGCCTTGTACACACCGCCCGTCACACCATCCGAGTCGGGTGCGCCCGAAGTCGGCAGGCCAACCCGCAAGGGGGGCCGCTGCCGAAGGCGAGCCCGGCGAGGGGGGTGAAGTCGTAACAAGGTAGCCGTACCGGAAGGTGCGGCTGGATCACCTCCTTTCTGAGAGAAAGGCAAGAATGTGCAGGTGTACTGCACGGAAGTTCACGAGGCAGCCTTTGTTTCCGTTTTTCCGGCGTTCCGGGCATCCGGGGAATTAGCTCACCTGGCTAGAGCGATAGCTTTGCAAGCTATAGGTAACCGGTTCAAGTCCGGTATTCTCCATCTTTTGGAAAAGAAGAGATATTTGACAGGCACAGGGAAGGAAACGCAGAGTAAAAGAAGGAAAGGCGCGCGGAGGAAGCCATATGATGCCGCGCGCGGGAAGGAACAATATGGCCAAGCGAGAGAGGGGTCCGGGGCGGACGCCCAGGGGAGCCGGTGCGAAGAAGGGCGCGGCAAGCTGCGAAAAGCCGGGGGGAGGGGCACACACCCTTTGATCCCCGGGTGCCCGAATGGGGTAACCCGCACGCCGCGAGGCGTGCACCGCGCGCACGAATGAAATAGTGCGGCGGGGCGAGACTGCGCGAAGTGAACCATCTAAGTAGCGCGGGAAGAGAAATCAAGAGAGATTCCCCCAGTAGCGGCGAGCGAAGAGGGAAGAGCCCAAACCGCCATGAGCGGGGTTGTAGGGCCGCGAGGGGATGACCCGCGGAGTCGACAAAGCGCTGCGCAGGCGAACCGGCCGGAAAGCCGGGCCAGAGCGGGTGATAGCCCCGTAGCCGAAAGCGCAGCGCCTCCGTGTCGCGGTACCTGAGTAGCGCGGGGCACGAGGAACCCCGCGTGAATCCGGGTCGACCACGATCCAAGGCTGAACAGCCGGCTCCACCGGTAGCGAAGAGTACCGTGAGGGAAAGGCGAAAAGAACCCCCTTGAGGGGAGTGAAAGAGAACCCGAAACCCCGGACCGACAAGATGCCGCGCAGGTAACGGCCTGCGCGGCGTGTCTTTTGTAGAATAAGCCTGCGAGTCGCGTGGCGCGGCGAGGCAAAGGGATTGGAGTCCCGGAGCCGGAGCGAAAGCGAGCCTGAACAGGGCGTGCAAGTCGCGTCCCGCGGACCCGAAGCCAATGTGATCTTGCCATGGGCAGGCTGAAACGGGGGTAAAGCCCCGCGGAGGGCCGAACGGTAATCTGTTAAAAAAGGTAGCGATGACCTGTGGCAAGGAGTGAAAGGCTAAACAAACATGGAGATAGCTGGCTCTCCCCGAAATGCCTTTAGGGACAGCCCCGTGCAGGGGCGCAGGAGGTAGAGCTCTGGACGGGCGGAGGGGTGTCACAGCCTACGAAGCCCGATCAAACTGCGAATGCCTGCGTCCGGCGCACGGGAGTGAGACGGCGTGCGACAAGGTTCGTCGTCGAGAGGGAAACAGCCCGGACCGCCGGCCAAGGTCCCAAAGCGGCGCTGAGTGTGAAATGATGTGGGGGTGCGCGGACAGCCAGGAGGTTGGCTCAGAAGCAGCCATTCCTTGAAAGAGTGCGTAACAGCTCACTGGTCGAGCATCCCCGCGCAGACAATGTAGCGGGGCTAAGCGCCGCACCGAAGCCGCGGGATCGACCGCGCGAGCGGAGATCGGTAGGGGAGCATTCCGCAGACCGGGGAAGGGGTGCCCGCGAGGGGCCCCGGAGGGAGCGGAAGAGAGAATGCAGGCACAAGTAACGGAAAGACGGGTGGGACCCCCGTCCGCCGAAAACCTAAGGTTTCCCGGGGAAGGGCAATCCGCCCGGGGTAAGGCGGCCCCTAAGGCGAGGCCGAAAGGCGCAGCCGATGGGAATGCGGTGAACAATCCGCAGCTTCCGCAGGTTTCGATGGCAGGACGCGTGAGGAGATCCCCGGCGGGAGAACGGTAGTTCCCGTCCGGAGGGCGAGGCGCCGAGGGCCGCAGTGAAATGCGCGGCCCGAGCCGAGCCTGAGGCGAGGCCCCCCACGGGGGGAGGAAGCGGGGTGATTCATGGCGCCGGGAAATACTGTCTAAGGCAAGGCCTGCGGGAACCGTACCGGAAACCGACACAGGTAGGAAGGATGAGTAATCTGAGGCGCGCGAGCGACCTCGCGTTAAGGAACTCGGCAAAATGCGCACGTAACTTCGGGAGAAGTGCGGCTCACGGCAGAAATGACAGTGAGCGGCAGAAAGCAGGCCCAGGCGACTGTTTACCAAAAACACAGCCATCTGCGAACCAGCAATGGGACGTATAGGTGGTGACACCTGCCCGGTGCCGGAAGGTTAAGGGGAGCGCTCAGGAGCAATCCGAAGGTGCGAACCGAAGCCCCGGTAAACGGCGGCCGTAACTATAACGGTCCTAAGGTAGCGAAATTCCTTGTCGGGCAAGTTCCGACCCGCATGAATGGTGTAACGATTCTGGGCGCTGTCTCAACGCGAGACTCGGTGAAACTTATGTTCCGGTAAAGAAGCCGGATACCCGCAATCAGACGGAAAGACCCCGTGAACCTTCACCGCAACCTTGCGCTGGGACCCTATCCGGCATGTGTAGGATAGCTGGGAGGCTATGAGGCGTGGCCGTCAGGCTGCGCGGAGCCGCCGGTGAAATACCAGCCCTGGCGGATGGGGTTTCTAACCCGCGGCCGTGTGGACGGCGCGGGGACAGGGCAAGGCGGGCGGTTTGACTGGGGCGGTCGCCTCCCAAAGTTTAACGGAGGCGCGCGAAGGTCCCCTCACCCCGGTTGGGAACCGGGGCGCGAGTGTAAGGGCACAAGGGGGCCTGACTGCGAGGCAGACATGCCGGGCAGGCGCGAAAGCGGGTCCTAGTGATCTGGCGGTGCCGAGTGGAAGGGCCGTCACTTAACGGACAAAAGGTACTCCGGGGATAACAGGCTGATTTTCCCCAAGAGTTCACATCGACGGGAAAGTTTGGCACCTCGATGTCGGCTCATCGCATCCTGGGGCTGGAGCAGGTCCCAAGGGTTTGGCTGTTCGCCAATTAAAGCGGTACGTGAGCTGGGTTCAGAACGTCGCGAGACAGTTCGGTCCCTATCTGTTGCGGGCGCTGGATGCCTGTGGGGGGCCGCCTTTAGTACGAGAGGACCGAGGCGGACCGACCTCTGGCTTGCCGGTTGTCGCGCCAGCGGCAAATGCCGGGTAACTAAGTCGGGAAGGGATAACCGCTGAAAGCATCTAAGCGGGAAGCCCGCCCCGAGAATAGGCATCCCATGGGGCACGACCCCACCGAAGGCCCCCGGCACACCACCGGGTTGATAGGCGGCAGGCGCAAGCGCGGCGACGCGCTCACCCGAGCCGTACTAATAGGCCGCGAGGCTTGGCCATATTGTCCCTTCCCTTTTGTATCCTTTGAGCGTTTCCTTTGTGTGCCCCGAGAAGCACTGGCACAGAGTTTTGATGCCGGTGGCCATGGCGTGGGTGCCATACCCGTTCCCATCCCGAACACGGAAGTCAAGCCCCACAGCGCCGATGATAGTGGCCCTGCGCCGCGAAAGTAGGAGGCCGCCGGCTTTTTTTTTCTTAATCTAATCACATACTACAATCCATTTACAGCTGATTATTATTTTGTTTTTAGAGCAAGGCAGTTCGTGTAAGTGTTTTGCAGCCCCTGAATTTAGTTGCCTGTAACTGCGTCCAGGGGGAAACTTGGTATGTTAAATCTTAGTAGCGGACGGCGATTCCGTACATCTTGTACTTGCCGTTTGAAAGTTTGTCGGTTTGTATGTGTACTACATCCTTAGAAGCCAATGTCTGTGACTGTGCGCTTACGCAACCTGTTAGTGTAGCTGTGCAGACCAATGCAGCTGCAGCCAGAATCAAATGAATTTTTTTCATATTTACCTCCGAGTAAATTTTTATGAATACTATACAAAAAAAAAGTAAATTGTCAGCTTGTGGGGAAGGGGAGTTCAAGAAGGGATGCTTGGCCCTGCGTTTTCATGCGGAAACCCATGGCTTGTAGGTTGGGAAAGGCTGCTGGATATGGCATATTAATATGCGGCAGGGATTGGAGGGGCCCGCCGCAGGCGGGTTGCGCCAGCAATGGAGCGGGTTGGGCCCCGCGGAACCCCGGAAAGCCCACACAAAGGGCATATTTTTTTTGCAGGGAGAGGAACCGCTGTAAAGATGGCAGTGCCGCAAAAATAAAAAAAAGAGAATTATAAGAAAAATCTATAGCTGGCGTATTGAGTAGTGAATTTTTCCGAGGATGCGGATGTCCGTACTTTGGACGCTTTCGGTCATTTCCTTGTAATCCGGGTTGTCGGAGATGATGTGCCACAAATTGTTGTCGCGGTGCAATCGTTTTATAAAGCCCGAACCCTTGTACTGGAGCGCGTAGATTCCGTCTTTGTTTTGCCAGCCGATGCCGTCGCAGATTACGATGTCGCCGTCAAAGAGGGTGCTTTCCATGCTGTCGCCGTGGACAGTGAGAGCTGCGGCTGTGGAGGCGTATTCCCTTAGCCGGCTTGGAACCGGAATGTAGCCGCTTATGCTGTCTTCGTCGGGGAGAAATTCGCCCTTTCCTGCGCTCAGCAGCTGGTCGTAGAGCGGGACCTGTAATATGGAAGAAGATTCTCCGTTTGCGTATTCTTCACCGAGCAAGTCCTCTATGCGGCAATCAAGAGCCTGGGCGATTCGGTATGCGGTGTCAACACCCGGGAAGCGTTTGTAGTAAATCATGTTCCTGAGGGTTTGCAGGTTGACGTCTGTTTTTAGGCAGAGCCACTGCTGCAAAAGTCCCTTTGCCTTTAGCTGCTGCTTTACGTTGTTCCAAAAAATAGAGCTCTTTGAATCCATAAGAAAACTATAGCACAATTTTTTATTTTTGAAAATCCCTTTTTTGTGAAAATAATATACTTTTTTGAGGATTTTCTATTGACAAATCCCTAAAAAAGGATATAATGATAATTGTCCTGTTAAAGCAAGATGAATCCCATTTCTTCTTTGCTGACCCATATATATTCCACTTGCCGCATAAAGTTGAGCTTTTAATCCCACGGAAGTGAGACTTTTTGCGGCTACCTTTTTTGTTTGATGTATTGTTTTTATTTTTCACTGGACGCTTAGAGGCAGGATGCATACTGTAAACTCTGTTGTAGGGTAATGATGAAAACTTTTCTCTTCATTTTTTAGCCTTTTTATTGGCTGCAAAAGTGCAATGGCTAAAATATCTGCTGATGCAATTCCAGAAGGCTGTAGCAATGCAGTTTTGCTAATGCAGAATATAGGCTTTCCTCCCGTCAAACCCGACTGCAGTAATTGTTGAATTTTCACCTTGATTATATTGAAGAAATGCGTATCATTTTTTATGCTAGGAAGTGCGTAAAAGGAAAGGGGATGATTTTATGGGCTTGGACGGTGCAAAAATTATAGATGGCGATTTGGCAAATGATATATATAATGATTTTATGTCTCTTTATGATGAAGGTTATGAAATTGAAGAGATAAAATCAAAAATAGAGGAGTACAAACTAGAACTAATAGATGATCTTGAGCAGGAAATATATCTTACGGTTTTTGCCCAAGCTTTGTGGGAGGTCGGGGAAGATGTTGAAGATCTAAGGCAGAAAATAGAGGATTTTCAAAGATCGAATAAAGCGTTTGCAATATGGAATAAAGTGGACAAGAATCTTGCGGAAGAGCGGAAGAAAGTCATAGGCAGATTTTTGAATAAAATTTCGGTAAAAAGAAAAAGTCCACGGCCACGCAAAAAGTATAGGAAGATAAAAAATGCAATTTTTGCCACAGGAGATCTATTGTCTTTGGAAAGTAAAAATAAGAAGATAATTGTTTTGATGGCAGGAAGTTTTCAGAACGGGAATAGCTTTGTCTATAAGTTTGCTTTTTTCAAAGAATCGTTTGATGCGGCCCCAAATGAAACGCGAATAAATAGATTGGAATTCTTTGGGCGCAAGATTCCGAGCAGCTTGACTGAATGCGGGTTTGTATTGGGACTTGAAGAAATTTTTGTTGAGCATTCAGACCTGGTAAAGATAAAAAATGAATTTGCAAAGTTTGGGCATGTGGAATTGGATAAGGAAAAATATGGCGACGGTTCATTCTCTTATTCATCTTCTACAGAGGAAATTATAAAAGATTATGATAGAATATCTTCTAATAGCAATGAATTAAGGTATAATATTAGCCTTGGGGAAATAAGCTAGGCTGAAAAAAAGCTGCTGAACCAATCTTACGGAGATTTACTTATAGCATATTGTCTTTGAATAATTGCAACTTTGTTTGGCAAGGCTATTGACAATTATTTTAGCTAGGGAAAAAGAATTATTGGGATGAACTTGTATTCATGATGCCAAACGGTACGGTTGTAATAAGCGATGCTAATTATGAAAACATAAAATTTGACGAATAATCTTGCATGGGCAAAGAAGAGTTTTGTTGAAGGGGAGAAAATAAAATGAAGAAAACTTTGTTTTTGGTTATAATGGCATTTGCACTTGCAGTCTGTGCGTCTGCAGATAATGCTCTAAGCCCTGTTTTTTATAAGATGAAGGCTGGGGATAAAATAAGCCTAAAAGGGAATTTTTGCGTCTTTAATGGAAGTGCTCCGAACGTCCGCTTTGTAACGGATGACAATAAAATTTTAGGAGTTGGAAAGGAAGAGTCTTGTAGCAACGAGGACGTGAATAAAATCTTAAGCCTTCAAGTGGAAAACGATGCTGTTTACGAAGTGGAAGCCGTGTTTGAATATGCTGGCAATGTAAATTTGGAATACTACAAAAATCCTTTGATGTGCTTTAGGGTGAGAAAAATAAAAATATTGGGCGTAAGAATTGCGTCTGGAGGTTTGCAAATTACAGTTAGGGATCCAAAATACAATAAGAAAAAGAAGACCCTAAAAGCAGAAATAGAGATAGTGAATGCGGCAAAATCTTTGGCAAGCTATTCAAATCAGTATTTGTTTTTGGAAAAGAATGGCAAAAGCTACCGTGCCTATTTGGATTCCCCGGCAAGCAGCGTGATTGATTTTGCTTCTGTGGAAATTCCTCCGGGAGCATTCGTAAAAAAGAAAATATATTTTGTGATGGAGGAAGATGCCCCTTCTGATAATATATGGTACGATATGAAGCCATCTTATGTGGAGGTGGGATTGTGAAAAGTAGCAAGTCCATAGTTTTGAATAAGGGTGATGTAATAAAAACTAATCCTCAGAATGGCTATTGGGGGTGCGCTCTAGTTCTGGATGTTCAAGAACATAATGATGAATTTCAACCTCTTTGCTTGATTGCGGTTACGGATTTTATTTCTAAGGAAGATTTTTCTTTTGATCAGCTGCCACTGGAAAAACTTTCTGTTCTTAATATTGAGCGGAGCCTTAGGGTTGGGGTGAATGAATATTGTGATGACGGAAAAGCAGTGTGCATAGAAATTCATACCAGAAGGATGAAGTCTGGGCAGGAAGTGATAGGACGCATAGATAACTTTCCCTTTGAAATGCCAAAGCTTACCTATGAAGTTGGCGACGGCAAGGGCTTGGGCTATCCCCTTTGTGGCCCAATAACAGCAAGCTTGGGCTTTCAGGCTGTGATTGCTTGGAGGAAGGCTAACGAAAAAGAAGCCTTTCAATCAGATGTGCAAGACTCTAGGCAGAAAACAGAGAATGTATTAAGGAAAGTAAAGATATGAGCGAATTGAATTTGTCGTATAAACAGTTTTGCATATTCAATGCAGGGCTAAAGAATCCATTTAATGAATGGTCTGATGAACTAATAGAACAGGGCTTTTCCATAAGAAAGGAGTCTTTGTCCATAATGACCATATCAAATGCCGGCCTGCTGGATGTAAACATTATGAACGAAGATAAAATTATTGAAGGTGCCAGTAGAATTGTAGAATTTGAATTCAAGGTAAAAAGGCATGGCGTTGAAATTGCAACCGTTACAGACAGCCTTCCGGTGAAGGTTGAAAAAGGAGTGTACAAAGTAAGGGTTCAATTGTGTTCAGAAGAGGAGGGTAAGGATATTTGCTATATATCATTCTTGGAAAAAGATAAAGGTGAGCGCTTTCCTAAATATCTAAAATATGATACAGAAATAAAAAGAGTGGCGGATTTTATATTGGATTCAAAAGCGGCAAATTGAAATTTATAAAATGGGAGAAAGATATGGGATTGTTCAGCAAGTATAAAATAAAGGCTAAGGACATAAAGCAGTATGTTGCGAACTACGGAGGCTGCCTTGCTACCAAGATGATTACCCAGAAAGGACTGGGTGTAAACTATATGTACAGGGAAAAGCCTGACAACGATATTGATAGCGGCTGGAGATTTTTTTCTGGCCACGAGACGGATGATTATGTTAGCAATCCAAAGAACGTAGAAGTTTACGATGTTAATACAATAGTAAACTATTCCCCGGACATTATGCCTTTTCTTGATATTGAAGAAGGTTTTGCCCTGGAGAGGGATTTGGAAACAGGCAGGTTTTATCTTTTAAAAAATGATGAAAAGACAAAATTCGATTTGGACTATGCGGTAAGTCAGCTAAGGAAAAGAGACGAGGATGTTCTCGTCCATGCGAAGCTGCCTGTAAAAGAAGACCTTGAAAAGTTGGCAAAAGAACTGGGGCTTGACTTGGAAAGAGACATTCCGCTTGATTACGCCCGCTATTTGCTGACTGCAAGCGATGTGTCTTTTGGAGTGCTTGAGCCGGTTCAAATCCTTTATGAAAAGTCAAGGCAGGATTATCTTCCCTGTTTGCTGGAAGACATGGAAAGCCTGGGGCTGGGGGGAAAGGGAATGCCGGTTTGCAGTGATAACGGTGATATTTATTATATGACAAAAGAGGAAAAGGTTTTTCTGTATTCAGCAGATGATAGCCGGGATGTTGACCAGTGGAATAACCTTGCGGATTGGATTTTGAATGAATGGATTTTAAATAGGGGGTAAAAATGTTTCCTGCTATGAATGAAGAAATAGTAAAGAAAGCAAACCTGTGCAGGGCCGCTGATTTAATTGCAGGGGATGTTTCTGGATATATTGATTTTGCTTACTATCTTTTGGACAATAAGATTGAGTCTGACAATGTGTTCATATTGGCAGGTTTGTCTGAAAGCGAAAAGGAAGATGCAAGGAGGTATTTTGGTTGTCTTCTTTTTGAACTGGGCATAAAAACTGATTCGGACAACATTGATTATTTATATATTTGCTATTTGAATGAAAAAATTCATGAGGGAAAGAAGAATGCCCATTCGGCATTGACTGAGCTGAAAGATTTTTATGTACGCTATGAAAAAGAGATATATTTTGAGTTTTATGGATTATATTACATGCTTGATTATGTTGACATGTCAGAGGCCTATAACATGGAACATATTACCAGCAAGAATATGGATGAATATATAAAAAGGGCTTTTGAGCTTTTTGTTGAGATGTACGGAATGGAAGTGCCGGAAGATTTTTGCAAGCAGGCATATTGCAGGTTATGCGGAAAAAGGGGAATTCCTCTTTTTGAAAGAAAGAAGACCTTGTTTGGCAAGACTAAGCACAATTGCATTTGTCCAAATTGCAAGCGTTCCAATCTTTATAAGTGGAGCTATTGTTCAGCCAATTCTGGGAAGGAGCTGTATTTAAAAGAGATAGGCCGGGAGGGTGTTGTCTGCAAACCGGATGCTTGGCTGTAAGAGAGCCGGTTGAATTACATTTTGGAAAAGTAGCAGGGGATGAATGTGGAAAATTTGGATATTGTTTTTATTGTTTTCTTTTCAGCTTTTTCTATTTTTATACTTGAATGGATTTTGCTGGGCTTTTGGAAGAAGATTTGCTGGTCTGTTGGAATTCCCATCTTTTTTAAGAGGTTTGACTTTAAGGACGCAGAGGGTACATTGAAGAAAGTTGAAGACTTTGTAAATTCATTTGGGGATGCAAAGGGCTTTAAGGATTTAACGGGCAAGAAAGTAGAAGATAACGTCTTCTTTTTTAGGGTCAGGATGGACAGGAAAAACTCTTCATTTTTTCATGGGAGCATAAGGCTTGATTTTGAGAATAGGATTCTTGTTCTAAGGGGGGTACTGGGGGTGTCTGACCTGCTGGCCTTTTTGCTTATAGTTTTTCTGTACATAAACTTCTCGAGCGGTGTGGGATTTTTTTCTCCATACCTACTTGCTGTTTTGCTTGTTGCGGTTAACGAGGGGGGGAACTTTTGGAAATGCAGGAAAATGGCAAAGAAAATAGAGGAACTGCTTACTTGCTGTGCTTGCCCTGCTGCCTAATTTTCCTTTACAGGGGAAAAATCATGTGCTATCATATTCAGTATAGCTAAAGGAAGACGTTTGTTTTTTCGATGTTAGGCCCGGTACACTTACAGGCTTCTTGTAAAACCGGGGATTCGGCTTTGCATCTTTTCTATGCTAAAGGAGTTTTTTATGCAAAAAAGGACATTAGGATTTGGGGCTGTGGCATTTGCCCTGCTTATGGCTTTTGCATCCTGCTCTTCCATGAAGCAGATTTGGGATTTGAAGGGAATTAGGGTTTCTGCAAACGACCAGGTTTATACGGGAAAGTCAACGACTGTTCCCATGGATATTAAAGGCGGAAATCTCCGCTTTGAATTCAATGCTACGTCTGACCCGGTAGACAACGGCTATCCAGTCTCGGTAAAGGTTGATGACTCTTCTGTTGTGTCTGTAACTCAGAGCGCATCAGACCCCACACGCTACACAATTACCGGATTAAAGAGCGGATATACGGCGGTAACGGCATCATGCTCGTCTGCCTACACATTTACCTTCATTGTTTACGTGGCGGATTCATCCCGCGGCATTACGGTAGACAAGCTTAAGCAGCAGAGGGATGCTGAACTTGCCCGCATAGAGGCTGAGGCAAAGGCAAAAGCGGAAGCAGAGGCTGCTGCAAAGAAGGCTGCGGAAGAAAAGGCGGCTGCTGACAAGGCTGCGGCTGCTGCGGCGGCAAAAGTGGCGGCGGACAAGGCTGCTGCAGATAAGGCGGCTGCGGAGGCTACAAGCAAGTTTGTACCAAAGGCCGGGGAAATCTATCTGCTTGATGCACAGGAAACAGATACTCCTGTTAAAAAGTATGTACACTTTACAAGTGCAGGCGAGATGCGCATGGTCCATACCTTTGGAGGAGAGGTCGAAGGATGGGTCTACAGCATAAAGTACATGCCCAATGACTCAAAGAGCGAGAACGGCATACGCTTCAAGAACTTTGGCGGAACAATTGCGGCTTTTGTGGATGACAGTGCCTTAACCTATGATGGTAACTGGGCTGCAAAAGTAGAAAGGGAGGGAATGAAGTCTTCCAACCGCTATATATACCCCAGCGGATACAGGTTTGATCCGGAAACGTATGCAGAAAACCACGGAAAGAACATAAACTCCTCTCTATACAATACTTGGAGAGTAGACTATAGGGATGAGGGAATGAATTTCCCGCGTTACTACGGCCTGAAATTCTCCTCTAACGGCAGCGTTGTAAAGTCCGGCCCACGGTACATGTTTGAGAGCATTGGTGATGATATGGAAAAGGCATTTGATAATATTAGCAAGACATACACCTACACAAACAAAGAGGGGCTTGTAACACTGCAGAACGGAGAGGCTTATTACTATGACGGAAAAAGGTTGAATGACGTGTGGCTTGTAAAGAAGGTGACCGACAGCGCACTAATTAAAGATATCAAGAACGCACCGTATTATAATCCAGAAAAATAGGAGTTTGCTCCTGTTTTGGTAAAATTATACTCAGCCCCTTTTCGGGAACCGTTCGGAAAGTTTTTTCCGGGCGGTTTTTTGTACTTAACATGGGGCTTGACCTTTGGAAGTGCAGGAAAATAGCAGAAAAAATAGGTGGCTGCTTTATGAGACAGAAAATTAACAAAAATATGCAAAAAATTCTTATTTCATATTGACAAAGTTTTTTCAACTCAATATAATACCATTATTCGATTTGCAAAGTTCTTTTGCTAATGAATGCTCCCTTAGCTCAGTCGGTAGAGCAACGGACTGTTAATCCGTGTGTCGCTGGTTCAAGCCCAGCAGGGGGCGGATAAAATGGACACCTTTCGGGGTGTCTTTTTTTTGCCCTGCAAGCATTTACGTGTTTTCAAGGCATTAATCTATATTCTTTTCAGCCAGCCTTCCGGGCGGGGAGGTCGCTGAAAACCTGGGTCTTTCCCAAAGAGTTTCCCAAAAAACTTCCCTTCATACCCTTCATAATTACAAGAAAAAGGCAAATAACAGTTTTTATGCTATACTGGTGTTGAAGCAAGCAAATCAAATGGAGGGTAAAAATGTCATACGAACTTGTAGCTGAAAAGCTAAAGACGCTTCCTGAGCAGGCCTTGGAAGAAGTCTTTCATTATGTCGATTATATCTACACAGTTTATGTAAAGGATTCGGATTTTGAGAAGCATGATATTTCTCACCGGCTTTCTTTGCTTGATGGTTTGCAAAAGTACCGGGGTAGATTGCCAGCTGATTTTAATGCGGAAAAAGAACTTGCAGATGCAAGGGCGCAGAAATATTCATGATTAATGTATTGATTGATACAAATATTTTACTGGATTTCATACAAGGCCGTGAGCATTTTTCACTTTCAGAACAGATTTTGAGATTTTAACACGAAATAATGAGATGGTAGACGATATAACTTTAAAAATCATTTTTACGTGTTATAATAAGTTCTATAGTTATGAATGATTTCTGCTCTGACGTTTTTGACGGCAATACCGTCTTTAGTTTATAGAAAGATATGCTTTGGGATTTACGAAATATGAGAAAGTGTTTTTTATTTTTAGCAGTGGTTTTTACATTCTTTTTGGCTGCTTGCTCTTTATTTAACTCTTCAAACGGAAATGGGGGAATAAGTCTTAGCTTGCCGGATAATTCCAAGCGGTCTGTTACGTCTGAAGGAAGTCTTGTGGCGGAGGGGGTAAGCTACTACGTTGTCCGTTTACGAAAAGATGGTGAGGTTGAGCAGGAAGAAAAGGCATCTCCTGGCTCAACGATAACAATAGACGGCCTTTATCCAGGGGAGTATACGGTTGCAATTCTGGGGGTAGACAGCGATGGTATTGTGCAGGTGTATGGAAGAAGTCCTGCCGTTGAGGTGAAGCCAGGTGAGACTTCCTCTGCGGCGGTTAGGCTGGAATTTGTTGACGGGATGAGTTTGAGGGTATATTTTGGTATATTAAACTCTGATGGTGAATATGAGTTTGTAAATTCCGGTGGGGCTTCTGTTTCTGTAACTGTAAGTGGAGGCGGAATGTCTTATAGCCATACGACAAGCGAAAATGTAATGGAAGGTTCTGGCGGGCAGGATTTTTATAATACGGATGGGGTTGTTACAGGTCTTCCTAAAACCGTAAGGAATTTTCTTGAGCCGGGCATTTCCTACAAATTTTCCGTAACTGCTTATGATTCTGACTGGGATAAGTCATATTCTGGTTCTGCTTCCTACACGATGGAAAATGGTTATAATAGCGTTGGAGTAAATTTACGGTAATTATTTTCCCGTAGCAAACTAATTTGTTTGCTGCGGAATTTTTTTTGCTTAGGGATATAGGTTATTGGGCGGTGCGAACTACACGAAAGCTGGCATATTTTGATGGAAATACCGTCAAACCTATTGGGGAATATACTTTTGAGAAAAACTAAAAGTTAATTATAACTGTCCTGGATGAAGTTAAGGAAGACCAGGAGACTGGTATAAAGGCTTTGCTGGGGTTGTCTTTCTAAGGAAACACTGATTAATCCAGAACAATGTCATTATCGGGCTCGCTGGAAACTTCGTTGCGAAAGACCCGATAATCTATTTGTTTGCATTATTGATATTTATGGATTGCCGGGTCGAGCCCGGCAATGACACGATGCTATTAATCAGTGGTTTCCTAAGTATGCAAATCCAGAGCTGGTGGAAAAAGAACTTGCCTTGCAGATATATGAAGTTGCAAAACTTGATTGACTGCATTCTTTGCGCATACCACAGTATTGAAAATATTACAGTTGCAACGTTTGTCAAAAAAGTGAAAAACAATTTGATGAAATATTAACGGCATAAATTTGTTCGTCATAAAAAGCTTTTACTGTGTTTGCATTTTCCTTGGCGGAGGCCTGTAGCGCGGATTGGAGGGGGCCGAAGGCGTGCGGAGCACCGCGCCCGGTTAGGGGGCAAGCCCCGGAAAGCCGGATATGAGTTTGGCGTGCGGTTTGGGGTGGGGCTGGCGGTAAAAGATGAGGTCTAGCTCCAAAAAAGAAATAAAATTATCTACTATAATATGTCTTGTTCCTGCGTTGCTTTTTTGTCCATAAATTGTTAAAATAGAAGGAAGTGAATGGAGTAGAACATGGGCAAAATTTCTTTTGCGGAGAAAGTAAAGTCGATTTTTAGCCGCAGTAAGATTCAGGATGAGAATTTTTTTGAGGACCTTGAGGATGCGCTGATTGAAGGCGATATTGGCGCTAAGACTACGGTGGAGATTATTGATTCGCTTGAGGAAAAATGCCGCGAGAATAAGTCTCTTGACGAGCATTCAGCCCTTGAGGAGCTTAAGAAGATGCTGCTTCCGCATTTGAGGCAGGCAAATCTTGAAATTCAGGACGGCAAGGTGAACGTTTGGATGCTTCTTGGCGTTAACGGCGTGGGAAAGACTACCAGTGCGGCAAAGATTGCAAAGCTTTTTTCTGACAAGGGCGTTAGCGTGATTCTTTCTGCTTCCGATACATTCAGGGCGGCGGCTGTTGACCAGATTTCCATGCACGGTGAGAGGCTTGGCATTCGCGTTGTTAGGCACCAGATGGGTAGCGATCCTTCTTCCGTTGTTTTTGATGCGGGGGAGGCTTGCAGGGCAGCAGGCGGCGGTCTTGTGATTGCCGATACTGCGGGAAGGCTTCACAATAAGGAGAATCTTGTTAACGAGCTTAAGAAGATTGACCGTGTTGCTTCTTCCAAGGCTGATCCTGGATGCTACAAGAAGATTCTTGTGGTGGACGCTACTACGGGGCAGAATGCGCTTAGGCAGGCAGAGGTCTTTAACGAGGCTGTTGGTCTTGATGCCGTTGTCCTTACAAAGTACGATTCTACTGCAAAGGGCGGTGCGCTTGTTCCTATTGGTAAGGAGCTGGGGCTTCCTTTTGCTTTTGTATGCACCGGTGAGAAGTATGCAGACATTTCTTTTTTTGATCCGGATTCTTATCTTGATGAATTCCTTGGGCTTTAGGGCACTTTAGCGGTTTTTGCATGGATTTTGCATATGGATTTTGAAGCGGTAATCCTTTCCTTTTATTTGCTTTTTCCTCAGGTTCATCCATGGCAGGCCCGCTTTGATTCTGCCTTTAAGAAGGATGGGCTTTCTGTTAACGTTAAGCAGGATGTGAGGAAGGAGATACTGGGCATTCTGAATTCATACCAGGATTCGCTTGTTCCGTCTGACGCTTCCATTCCTGTTGACGATGCCATTTTTGACACTTTGGGGATTGTTGCAGTTCAGTACAAGAATTCCAGCGGCAAGCTTAGGCTTTTTGAGTATGGTGATGAGCAGCTTGCCCTTACGCCTTCTGTGAACGGTGGCAGGGGGATTGTTAGCGTTAACGGTGAATATGTTACGCGTACTCTTTTTGACGAGGCCTTTAGGAAGACGGAAAAAATCTCCTGGAAGCAGGGGGCGGGGCTGCCTTTTATTGCAAACAGGAAGACTTATGTTTACCGGGATCCTCTGCCAAAGGGGGGCTTTTTAAAGAAGTATTCTTCCGGTAAGGCTGTAGGTAAGGCTTCCGGGAGGAATGCTTCTGCCGCCTTGGCAAAAGAGCTTGACAAGTATTCAAGGACGCCGGTTAGCCTTTGGGATGAGGATTTTGAGAACAAGAAGATTCAGGACGTGAAGTTTGATTCCAGGGGGAATCCTGTCCGCATAGATTTTTACGATGTTGTTAAGGATGAGGAGACTGGCAAGGAGAGAAACCTTATTGTAAAGACGAGGGTTTCTTCTTTTGACGGCAGTGACAGGCTTATTTCCGAAGAGGAGAGGCTCTTTTTTAAGAAGATGGATCCCCTGCGCTTTACCATGACAAAGGATGCCTTTCTTACCAGGAAAAATGTTTACACTTACAAGTCTTTTACGGACATTCCTGACTGCAATTTTTACGAGGACGGAGTTCTTCGCATGAGTACGGTCTATTCAAAGAACGAGGACTATACGGAAACTGTCTATTTTGACGGCGGGCTTTCTATAAAATCCGTTTACAAGGACGGCGTTAAGGTAGAGGAGATTGCCTATTCAAACGGCGGTGAAAAATACAGGAGAAAATTCGATGATAGGTAGGAAGATTTTTTCTTCGCTAAAGTGGATTTATTATGTCTCCAGAAGGTTCAGCAAGGTGGACAGGAAGGGGCGTACCGCGGTAACTTCTGCCCTTGCTTCTTTGGGGGTGGGATTCGGCGTGCTTGCGCTCATAGTTGTAATAGGCGTGATGAACGGATTCCAGATGGAATTTATAGATGCGATTATGGAGATAAGCTCTTACCATGTCCGCGTGGAAAATCAGGATGACTACGAGGAATTTTGTGCCTGGTGTGAAGGCCAAAAGGTGCAGGTTAGGGGCAGCACTTCATTCTACGAGGCACAGGCTTTGGTTGTTGGCCCTTCCGGCAGCGAGAATGCGGCTTTGATACGTGCGGTTGACAAGGATGTTATGACGAACGACCCGGGCTTTGCTTCCGAGGTTCACATGGTTTCGGGTTCTTTTGACTTGTCTGCCCCGGATTCAATTGTGCTTGGTAGCGAGCTTGCCCGTTTGCTTAAGGCCAGGGTTGGCGACAGCATTAATATTTTTGCCCTTAGCGGTTCAAGCGACGTTAGCCTTTTTTCTTCCGACAGGAATTTTACGGTTGCGGGAATTTTCCACTGCGGCTATTCGGACATAAATGCAAGCTTTTCATTTATAAACACGGAGGCTGGTCAGGCTAATTTTGGTAAGGGTGCAAAGAAGGTAATCGGTGTAAAGCTTGCCGATTCTTCACGTGATGCACTTTTTATAAGCGGTGTGGAAAAGGCCTTCCCTTCTGCCAAGGTTGAAAGCTGGAGGAATTTTAACCGCTCCTTTTTTGGTGCCCTGCGTGTGGAAAAGAACATCATCATGCTTCTTGTTCTTCTTATTTTTGTGGTGGTTGCTGTTAACATATACAATGCCATGCGGAGGATGGTTTACGAGAGGCGCGAGGAGATTGCAGTTCTTAGTGCTCTTGGCGGAACTAAGTCGCAGGTTCAGGCCGTCTTTATTGTAAAGGGGTTTACCACGGGCTTTTTTGGTGCAATGCCTGGCCTTATTGCGGGGCTTCTCTTGTGCGCCAACATGGGAAGCGTCTTTATGTTCCTTTCCAAGATTCAGTTTTATGCTTCTTACTTTTTTATTATGCTGACCAATCCTGCAAATGCCTCTTATGTTTCGGAAAACCCTATGTTCAGGATATACGCTTCTATTCCGGCCCGTACCGTGTTCAGCGAGGTGGCTGCTATATTTTTCTTTGGCATATTTTCTTCGCTTGCTTCTTCGTGGCTTGCGGGGCGTGAAATCCTAAAGCTAAATGTTTCGGAGGTTCTTAGGGATGAGTGATTCAAAAGATATAATTGTTCGCGTGGAGAATTTGGAAAAGACTTACCGTACTCAGATAGAAAGCCTTACTATATTGAAGGACCTTAACATGAGCGTTGCCCGCGGCTCCAAGTGCGTGATTGTTGGTAGGAGCGGCAGCGGAAAGTCTACCCTGCTGAATATAATCGGCGGTTTGGACAGCGCTACCTGCGGTTCTGTTACTGTTGACGGCATTCAGGTTGCAAGCATGGCGGAGGAGGAGCTTACCCACTACAGGCAGAAGGTTCTTGGGCTTGTATTCCAGTTCCACTACCTGCTTAAGGATTTTACCGCTTTGGAGAACGTGTTTCTTCCCTGCTACATGGCGGGCGAAAAAAAGAAGCTTGCTGTAGAAAAGGCAAAGTCTCTTTTGCGCGACGTTGGGCTTGAGGACCGCATGAACCATCTTCCGTCTGAGCTTTCTGGCGGTGAGAGGCAGAGGGTTGCGGTTGCGCGCTGCCTTGTTAACGACCCGGAGCTTATTCTTGCGGACGAGCCAACCGGAAACCTTGACCCGGCAAACGCGGCTCTTATCGGAGACCTTTTGTTCAGCATGGCGGACAAGTACAAAAAGACCCTTATCCTTGTTACCCACGACATGAACCTTGCTTCCAAGGGGGATGTGCGCTACTTTATAAAGGACGGAAAGCTTTCTTCTGCAGACGGGGCAGCGGACGCTGAAAATCCGGGGGAAAATCAATGACTTTGGCATCCAGTCTTTTGTATGCAATAAGGATTCTCTTTCCAAAAAGCTCGCCTTCTTCTTCTTCCGGCAGAAAGAGCAACGGTGAGAGGAGTCTTGCGGGGGCTTTGCTCTGCATTGGGCTTAGCCTTGTGCCTCTTGTTTCCGTTCTTGTTATAAGCGACGGTATGATTCAGGGCATTACGGGGCGGCTTATCGGGCTTTGTTCGCAGGATATTGCAGTCTTTCTTGATATGTCTGCCTGGCAGGAGAAATACGGCGGGAAGATTACGGAAAAGGACTGCAATGACATTGCCCAGCGACTTTCCCTTGTTGAAGGTGTAACTGACGCTTTTCCAGAGCTTGATTCAACTGCCCTGGCTGCGGGTAAGTCTTCCCGTTCTGGTGCCAGCGTGCGTGCGGTTCAGGGGGACATTTTTAGTGCCAACAAGGCTTTTGCTTCTCTTTTTACCGTGGTGGAAGGTTCTGTAGACATGAAGGAGGATTCGTCCGGAAAAAACAAGGCCATCCTTTGCAAGAAGATTGCTGACGACCTTGGGCTTCATGCCGGTGACAGCCTGCGCCTTATCTGCGTGAACAAGACTGCCGGTGGTTCGCTTAGCCCACGCATGGTTCCCTTTACGGTTTCCGGAATTGTTTCTTCCGGCTACCAGGAGCTTGATGCGCTTTGGGTTTTTATTCCGCTTGAGGCAGGACTTGCTAATTTTTCCCCTGCGTCTTCCAAGCTTGTTTTTGGGCTTAAGACTGCCGATTCATTTTCCCCTGAGCTTATGCAGGTAAAGGACCACGTTATAGACGACGTATTTGGCTTTGCTGGTAACGAGGAGCTTGAGGGGGCTACCGTCTGGACTTGGAATGACCTGAACTCTGCCCAGTACCAGAACTATTCTTCCACAAAGGCACTTTTGCTTCTTATTATGCTGCTGATTGTCCTTGTTGCAAGCGTAAACATAAGTTCCGCTTTGGTTATGATTGTAATGGAAAGAAGGAAGGAAATTGCAATCCTTAAGAGCGTTGGCGGAAGTGCCGGCGGCATAACCGTGGCTTTCCTGCTTGCGGGTTTTTCTGCCGGCTGCGGAGGGGTGCTGCTTGGAATACCCCTGGGGCTGCTTGCGGGTGTTAACATAAACACAATAATAAATTTTATGGAAAAAATAATAAACTTTTTCGTAAAATTTTTGTATATTTTGTTTAATGCAGACCTTTCTTCTTTTAAGGGGGTAAGGCTGCTGGATCCTGCATTCTATCTTCAGGATATACCAATTTCAGTTCCTTTTAAGGAATTACTGGTGATTGCCTTTGGCACTCTTTTGCTTTCCCTTGCGGTGTCGGCTATTCCTGCGGTAAAAGCTGGCCGGGAAAAGCCGCTTGACACTTTGCGTAAACTGTAAAAAGCAGTATACTTAAAGTGAGAATCCCTTGGAAGATGAGGTTTTTATGATTTGTGATTTTTGCCATGAACGAGAGGCTGTTATTTTTATGGAGCAGGTGAATGGCAACGGACAGAAGCGGAAAATCAGTATATGCCGGGAATGTGCCCTTGCACACGGAATAAGCCCTGACCCCAAGAGCATAGAGTCTTCAATCGGGGATCTTTTTAGGGAAATCAATGCCTTTAGCCGCAGGATTGCAGCTGAAAATTCTCGCATGTGCCCGGTCTGCGGCATGGGAATCGTAGAGCTCAGGAAGACAGGCAAGGCTGGCTGCCCGGAATGCTATGCAATATTCAAGGATGACATAAAGAACCTTCTCAAAAAGAACGGAATAAACGGCTCCTATACCGGTTCCATGCCGGAGCGTCTTTCCGGGGTACATTCAGTCCTTAACGACAGGATTGCCCTGCAGAACAAGCTGAACGATGCCGTTGCTTCTGAAGATTACGAAAAGGCTGCCATGTACAGGGACTACCTTCACGCACTGGAAAAATCTCCTGTTTCCGGCGGGGATGACATGCCTTCTGCCGCCGATCAGGGGGATATGGACGGGGGTGTCGAATAATGGAAACGGAAAGCGATGCCTGGTATACGGACAAGGGCAGCGAAGCGGATGTAGTTCTTTCCACAAAAGTCCGCATTGCTCGCAACCTGGCAAATTTTCCTTTTCCTGTAAAGATGAAGGGCAGGGATGCGGAAAGGGTTCAGTCGCTTGTCTTTGATGCCTTTAACCATCTGGAAAACGGAGAGAAGTTTCAGGCCATTCAGGCAGACAAGCTGGACCTTCTTAGCAGCCACATTCTTGAGGAAAGGGGAATCATTACGCCAGCGGAGGTTTCTTCTGCCACTAAAGACACAGGCATAATCCTGCGTACGGACGGACGCGTTTCCTGTACGGTGAATGTTGTGGACCATGTGCGCATATCGTCGTTTGTTGCAGGCATGGAATTTGACAAGGCGGTAAAGCTTGCAAAGGATGTGGACAGCGGCTTGCAGAAGT
>Ga0256404_1004900_pt1 | contig 24491 bp, 25 predicted proteins | sample RumenRJG_01DNA_FD_185990 | JGI IMG/M metagenome (GOLD analysis project Ga0256404, IMG submission 185990) | Bovine rumen microbial communities from Lethbridge, Alberta, Canada - RJG_01 | ecosystem: Host-associated > Mammals > Digestive system > Stomach > Rumen | place: Canada: Alberta | collected... | reverse complement strand
TCAGCGTCCATATAACATACGGTGCAAAGACATCAACAGAGCGAAAACTGCTGAATATGGAAAAGAGCCACTGCAATGACGCATATTGCATGGGTAACTTCAGACCGGGGGACAGAGCAGAGCAGCAGACATTTCAGAAAGTGCGGAGGAACAACCGGATCCTGAGCAAATTCTATGACGCGAAAATAGTGGATATACGCGATGGAAAGATAAAGAGCGGATCGGAGTTAGGATGTGAGCGGACAAACCGCAGGGAATCGAGGAGCAGCGATAAAAGTCTGAGGCAATACAGAGGAACTAAAGTTACCAAGGGCAGGGTGCCCGAAAGAACGCAGCATTATCAGATAAGACCGGGAGACATTCTGCTATGGAAAAACACGCCATATAAGGCAACAGGAGTGCATTGTAACGGAACAAGAGTGCTCCTGCAAAACAAAAAGAGTGTCTCATTAAAACAAATAACAATACAAAAACATATAGGAGGATGGCAGTTCCTCTACGCCTGATCGTGTCACAATCAGACGTGGTATCCCTGCCAAATATGATGAAAGAGGATCTCGGGGATGTCGACATCATCAATTACGGCAACCCCAAAAACGGTTTCATCGAGATCCTTGACTCCGACAACGAGTGGCTGCTCGTACGCATCGAAAACAAAAACGCGAAAAAATCCGTGACCAATCTGATCCGCATGGAATCGGTGGAGAGGATCAGCATCCTGTCCGAATAGCGTTCGTCCCTCTCTCCTTTCACACCCTGTTTGTATGCTCTGACTTTTTCCGTCAGGACCTCACTTTTTCTTCCGCTCCGTGATATATTAAGGATTGGGATATGTATTATTTTGAAAAACGAGGTTTGTTCCATGAACAGAAAAAAGAAAGCGATCAACAGCCTCAAAGGACTGCCGACATGGCTTCTGATCGATGCAGTGGCGATTGGGGCATCCTGGTTGTTTGACAAGTATCTGCTTCCAAACACCAGCTACTCTTCTCTTAGAGTAACTCCCTATGTTGCTATTGCTTTCGCGGTGATCACAGGTCTCGCGCTGATCGTAGCCCTTTTCCGCGTCCTCTCCTGCCTTATCCAGGGAGAAAAATGATCCTAATCGCTAAAAAAGGACTGTCACATCGTCGTTCTACTACGCAGTGACAGTCCTTTTTTTGTTGATCCTTTGTCTTCATTAAAGAGAAAGCAACTGAGCAGCTCTTTTCTGCAGCTGCCGCTCGATCGCCCTCAATCTTTTTGCAGGGAGATTGTAGTTCTTATGTTTCTCAAACCGGAAGCCGATCATTTTCCGTAGTTTTTCTTTCTGCCGATCTGTGATGAACTCTTTCACAGTATTTTCGAAAGGAACTCCATAGGCAGACGTGCGGGTCCTCGCATACTTGTCGAGATCCTCAAAATCTTCCGGCATCCCATAGTTAAACAATGAGAGCCCGTTGTCGAAGACAGGCGCAAAAGCGTAAGGCTGATTTGTACGGTTATCCACCATTAAGCCGAAATTACCAAAATGCCGGTCTTCGTTGTATATGAGAGCATCAAATATGAGCATATCAACGAAATCGTCGTAGATTCCCTCACCAAGGTCTTTCAAATAATCAGCCACCGATCTCAGAGTGCAGTTCTCTAAAAAACGGAACATGGGAATATATGAATGATCAATATCGCAAAACAACTCACAGGTAGAGCAAAGACTTTTTTTCCACATTGAGAGCTGATACGAAACATGTTTTATCTCCATCCGGTCGGCAACCTGTGAGGCATAAAACTCGCTGTACGGCTCATTTCCCGTATTTGCCGCTCCGCTTGTTCCCCCTTTAAAAAGCAATGTTTTCCCATCCAGTCGTCTCCACCCTTTGCGAAGGATACCTGTAGTGGTAAATTCCGGAGAGGAGGAAAAAACGGATAGGCGCGAGCTCCCGTATCCGGTGTAGGCAATCAGAGACAACTCTTTTGTAAAATCATTCTGGTACAGATTATAATCGGAAAACTTTCCGTTGAATTCATCTTCCACGACCCAATAGCTGTCATTGAGAGATAGCCCGAGGCATACACGGAGAATCCCCCTTGTATCGTTATGGGACAATCCGCTACAGGAAAGAAACGCGTCCGCAAATTCTCTGTTTTTAGGAATGATACGGCTTCTCAGCCACTTCATCAGACCCTTGTCGCTGATCTCCATGCCTATAGGAAAGAACGGCCGCTTTTCTTCATCGATACGGATGATCCGTGTCTTCTGTCCTTCCAGCGGATCGTCCACGATCTCAAAAGACAAAAGGCCCGTATCATATTGTTTTAAGAAAAACACAGCTATTCCCCCCTTCCCAATTTGTTGTCACACTACTATTACAATCTGTTCGGTTCCGGAAAGCATCTCTCCCGTTTACATCCTTTTTCTCCGGTATCCGTAAGAAGATATCTTCCCGTGATGCTATCTTCGCAGGCCTCGATCTCCTCCGGTGTACCGGACACCACGATCCGTCCTCCTTCCACGCCTCCCTTAGGTCCCATGTCTATAATGTAATCCGCGTTCCGGATCACATCCAGGTCGTGCTCGATGACCACAACGGTCGCGCCGTTGTCGATGAGGGTCTGGAACACATCCATCAGTGTTCGAACATCCAGGGGATGCAGCCCGATAGTGGGCTCATCGAAGACGAAGACGGTGTCCTCCTGCCTTCTTCCCATCTCGGAGGCCAGCTTCAGGCGCTGCGCTTCTCCTCCGGAGAGGCTGGGCGTGGCTTCTCCCAGGGTGAGATATCCAAGCCCCAGATCCTTCAGGGTCTGAAGTCTGGACTTCACGGTGGGAAGATCGCTGCAGGCCTCCAGCGCATGATTGATATCCATGGCCATGAGGTCTGGCAGGGAATATTCCTTCCCATTCTTTCCCCTGCGGATCACCTTCCCCGCTGCTCTCGCGTACCTGCTGCCTCCGCAGTCCGGACAGGAGATCTCCACGTCAGGGAGGAACTGGACATCCAGGCTGATGCTTCCTGTGCCGTCGCAGGTGGGACAGCGCAGGTCTCCGGTGTTGTAGGAGAAGTCCCCCGCTTTGTAGCCGTTTTTCTTTGCGTCCGCTGTCTTTGCGTAGATCTTGCGCAGTTCATCGTGAACATTGGCGTAGGTCGCCACCGTGGACCGGACATTGATCCCGATCGGTGTGGCATCGATAAGTTTCACATGGCGGATCCCATCCGCACATACTTCGGTAACATGGGAGGGAAGTTTTCCTCCCTCGGTAAGCGCTTCCAGTCCGGGGACCAGACTTTCCAGGACCAGGGTGGTCTTTCCGGAACCTGAGACACCGGTGATGGCGGTAAGCCTTCCCTTGGGGATCCGGACATCCAGGCTTTTGACCGTGTGGATGGGAAGCGTCTTCAATGAGACGGTCCCAAGATCAAACATATCGTCCTTTCCCGCGCGCTTGCGGGACATCTTCTCCGCTTCACCGGAGAGGAAAGGTCCGATACGGCTCTCTTTGTTCGCGATCACTTCCGGGATCGTCCCCTGTGCGATGACCGTACCGCCGTCCGCTCCGGACTCCGGTCCCATCTCGATGATCCAGTCGGATACGCCGAGGATCTGGGTGTCGTGGTCCACCAAGACCACAGAGTTCCCGTCCTTCACCAGATCATCCATGACCGCGATGAGACCGTCGATATTGGATGGGTGCAGTCCGATGGAAGGCTCGTCCAGGACGTACAGGACTCCCGTGGTGCGGTTGCGGACCGAGCGTGCAAGCTGCATTCTCTGCCGCTCCCCTGTAGAGAGCGTGGAGGATGCGCGGTCCAGGGAAAGGTATCCGAGACCGAGATCCAGCAGCCTCCTCGCTGTGACCATGAAGGACTCACAGATAGACTCCGCCATGGGACGCATCTCTTCCGGAAGATTAGCAGGGACATCCGCCACCCATTTCACGAGATCGGAAAGGGTCATAGTGCACACTTCATCCAGGGACTTTCCCACCAGTCTAGGGGCTCTCGCCGCTTCGGACAGCCGTGTTCCCCCGCATTCCGGACACACATCCATTTTCAGGAACTTCTCGACCCGCTTCATGCCCTTCTCGTCCTTCACCTTGGACAAGGCATTCTCCACGGTATGGACCGCGCTGTAGTAGGTGAAATCCATTTCCGCGAAGACATCGGTGTTCTTCGCTTTGTACAGGATATGCTTCTTCTCCGCTGGTCCGTGGAGAACGATATCCTTTTCTCTATCGGTGAGCTGGTTGTACGGGATGTCGGTCCTTACCCCCATCTCACGGCAGACATCGGTCATGAGGGACCACATGAGGCTGTTCCACGGAGCCACTGCTCCTTCGTCGATGGTCTTTGTCTCATCCGGCACCAGGGTGGATTCATCCACCGTCTGAACGGTCCCGGTACCTCCGCACCTCCGACAGGCTCCCTGACTGTTGAAGGCAAGCTGTTCCGCGGAGGGAGGCATAACGCTGGCTCCGCACACCGGACAGATGATCTCCTTCTCCGCCGCCACATTCAGTGTCGGCTCCAGATAGTGGCCGTTGGGGCAGCGGTGACAGGCAAGCCGCGAAAACATGAGCCGTATGCTGTTGAGCAGCTCCGTCCCCGTCCCGAAGGTGCTGCGGATCCCGGGAACGCCCGGGCGCTGGTGCAGCGCAAGGGACGCAGGGATGTACTGGATATCGTCCACCTGGGCAGCGGCTGCTCCGGTCATTCTTCGCCTGGTATAGGTGGACAATGACTCCAGATATCTCCTGGAACCTTCCGCGTACAGGACCCCAAGCGCCAGTGAGGATTTTCCGGATCCGGATACGCCGGCGATCCCCACGATCTTATTCAGCGGCACGTCCACATCGATGTTCTTCAGGTTGTGGACCCGCGCTCCCCGGACCTGTATTCTTTTGGGCTGATCCTTCTCCGTCATATCCGCCTCTCCTCTTAAAAACTCCTATTGCAACCGCATTTTTTGTGCTGGGTGGATAACTATTATACATTATTACAAGCAGGACAGAGTAACTTAATCATGTGTCCAACTTGGGGCGTACTGCAAGCGAGCGTTTTGCTCTACAAAAGAAGCGCTTCCGAAGAAACGCTTCTCAAAAATGTATTGTGCCTATTTGTCGGCAAATTTGCCGGCACTGCCTCTTTCAGCGGATCAGATGCTCCATCCCGCACTGGTGTTCTGCAGCTGCGTCATGCGCCTGAAAAGACTGTTTTCCTTGGCAAGAAGTTCTGCCGGGCTGCCTTCTTCGGCTACCTTGCCGTCCGAAAGAACAACGATCTTATCTGCCGCCTCCACAGTGCGCATACGGTGGGCGATAACCAGCACCGTTTTTCCGGAAAGCAGCCGGGACAACGCACCTTGTACCTTGGTCTCGTTCTCCACGTCCAGAGAAGCCGTCGCTTCATCCAGAAGTACGATGGGTGCATTCTTTAAAAGTGCACGGGCGATGGAGATCCGCTGACGCTCTCCTCCGGAGAGCTTTGCTCCGTTTTCTCCAATGGGAGTGGCATAGCCTTGCGGAAGTTTCTCTACGAACTCGTCACAGTTTGCCGCTTTTGCAGCAGCCAGGACCTCTTCGTCAGAGGCGCCGTGCTTGCCAAGACGGATGTTTTCCATTACGGTATCGTCAAACAGCACCACATCCTGGAACACCATGGAGTAATCGGTAAGCAGCGTTTCCGGGTCGATATCTGCTATGTTCACGCCACCAACACGGATGGTACCGCTGTCGATATCCCAAAGTCTTGCAGCAAGCCTGGCGCAGGTGCTCTTGCCCGAGCCCGAAGGACCGACCAGCGCAGTCACTTCGCCCTCTTTCGCTGTGAAGCTTACACCGCGCAGGACCTGTTCATTGTCGTAAGCAAAGCCCACGTTCTCAAAGACGATATCATGTCCATCCGGTGCAAAGCTGTCGGCCCCATCGGCGGTCTTCGCATCGTAGATCTCCATCAGACGACTGGCGGAAACCTGGGACATGAACATCTCGGCGATCAAGGCCAGAGCCTGGTCGAAAGGCGCATAGACACGGGTAATCACTAATAAGAACATAAACAGCAGCATGAAATCGATCTGGCCGGAAAGGATCATACTCGTACCTGTCAGTATCGTTGTCGCTACACCAAGGCGCATGATCACACTGGCCACATTGACGAAGATGCCCGTGGAAAGTTCACCTTTTATCATGGTCTTTTCGTGGTGATCGATTTTCGAATTCAGTTCATCCAGGAAGCGTTCTTCCTGATTTGTAGCCCGGATCTCCCGGATGTTTTCGAGGGTTTCCTGGATACCGTCAGACACCCGGATGCCCGCTGCTTTTGTGACCTCTGAATTCTTCTTTGCCAGCTTGCGGCTTCCGAAAAGCAGAGCGAAGGCCACCGGAACACCCCACAGGCAGGCAATAGCTAATTTCCAGTTATAGCAGAAGAGTGCAACCGCAATGATCGCAGTGGAAATATATGAGCCGTAGAGATATCCCAGGCAATGGGACCAGACGTGCTCCAGCCGGTTCACATCCCCCATGATGGTCTCTGTCAGGTCTGCAAGATCACGTTTCCCGAAATAGCCAAGGGGCAGCTTTCTTAAGCGCTCGGCAATGCTGATGCGAACCGCTTTGACTTCACTGTATACCAGGCCATAAGTCGTGCGATACTGCTGCATATGTGTGATCAGGGAAAGGACCACGAAGGCAAGCACCAGCAGAATGAAAACAAGCGCATTCGGAAGCGGCGCTCCGGCCGTTAATGTATTCATAAACTTTGTCATGAGGAAATACAGGATGCTCATTCCGCCCATGACCACAAGGTTCACGATAACTGTAAAGAGAGTTCCCTGTTTTGTATTCTTTACGCCCTGATCAGTAAGCGCATATTTACGCTGAAATTCTTTTCCGAACATTACTGCACCTCCTTTTGGGCAAATACAGATGCTGCGGGTTCCACCTGAGAGATCCGCCATTTGACTGCCTGGTTGTACTCTTTCCACATCCGGGCATACAGGCCGCCCTCCTGTACCAGCTCTGAATGGGTTCCCTCCTCGGAAACCTTTCCGTTATCCAGTACGATGATCTTGTCCGCGCCGACGACAGTGGACAGCCGATGGGCGATCATGATGACCGTGCGTCCTTTTGTAAGTGTCGCAAATGCCTTCTGGATCATGGCTTCGTTTTCAGGGTCGGCAAAGGCGGTAGCTTCATCCAGAACAACGATCGGCGCATCTTTCAGGATCGCTCTTGCCAGTGCCACGCGCTGCTGCTCACCGCCGGAAAGATAAGTTCCTTCCGTCCCGATGACTGTGTCCATACCGTCCGGCAGCTTTTCCAGGATATCATCGCATTGAGCTGCCGAGAGAGCCGCCCGAACCTCATCGCGGGTCGCTTCAGGCCTGGAAGCCCTGACGTTCTCCAGAATGCTGGTCTTGAACAGCCGGTTGTTCTGGAAGACAAAAGCCACCTGATCCATCAGTACATGCGGGTCGGTCTCCCTGACATCGACACCGCCGACAAGAACGCTGCCGGAGCTTACATCCCAGAAACGGGGAATGAGGCTCGCTGCCGTTGTTTTGCCTCCTCCGGAAGGACCGACCAATGCTACCGTCTGTCCGGGTTCCACCGTAAACGACACATGGTCAAGAGCAGGAAACTCCGAACCGTCATAAGTGAAGCTGACGTCCCTGAATTCAACACTGTTGTCTTTCGGGATCTGGGGATGATCTGTGACCTTAAGGACTGGCGCACTCATGACCTCGTTGATCCTTCCGAGCGCTGTACTTGCCAGCATCATGCCGCTCACTGCAAACATGATCTTTGCCAGCGCCGTAGAGATGATTGCAGAGAACACAGCATAGAAAGCAAAATTGGTCACAAAGCCGGCAAAGCTGCCGGAGGCAAGAGCTGCCGGTGCCAGAAGGAGTGCAGCCGGAACCAGAAAGACAAAGGCTCCTTCGGTAAAAGTCAGGTTCACGGACTGGGGCACTTTGCAGACATCCGCCTGATAATGCTCTGCCTTTGCGCTGTAATCTTCGATAGCCTTCTTAAAAGCCTTAAAGGAATATACAGTCTGCTGGAACACCTTGACCACGGGGATCCCGCGGACATATTCCGTACCCGCTTTACTCATTACATCCTGGGCTGCCTGGTATTCCGCCATGAGCCCGGCATTTTTCCCGCCCATCATCGTGGCCATGGCCACGACAGATACAACTGCTGCCAGCAGGCAGGAGGCCCCCATACGCCAGTCAAAAACAAACATCAGTACCAGCATGGCAATAAACATGGCCACAGTTCCGACGATATCTGCCAGGTTGTGGGCAAGCAAGGTCTCCGTTTCGGAGGCTGCCCCGTCCAGACGGTTTCGAAGAAGCCCGGAAGCATTGGAATCGAAGAAGCCCAAAGGCGTCTTCATGAGATGCTTCATTCCGGCTTTACGGATATTGGAGGCCGTCCGAAAGGCCGCCAGATGCGTACACATAAGTGCCGCAAAATAGACAAGGATCCCTGCTACAGCAAATCCAAAGGCCATCCAGCCGTATTTCGCTATCCCCGCAGCTTCTGTCCAGTTCGGTGCGACGGCGATCAGATCCCGCGCAACAAGCCAGATGCAGATGTACGGGAGCATCCCGAGCACCATGGCAACTGCGGAGAGTCCAAGGCCCAGGAATGTCAGGCCTTTATAGCTGCCTGTATATCCCAGCAGCACCGCCAGGTCGCTTTTTTTCTTCTCTTTCATAAACTACCTTCCTTTTCTATTATGTCCCAATTGCGTTCCTTCGCTTATTTGAGAGAATCGGCTTGCTTTTTCAATACCTTCTCAGCGGCCCTCATTCCAAGGATGGCCACAGGAATCGTTAGGACAAGCATGATAATCAACATCGGAATGTTATGAATCACAGTTTCCATCTTTTCTGCATACCCGACGGGCATTTCCTCTACCGCCTCAGCGAGAGATTCTTCCGTATTCGTCCACCAATGGGCAGCGTATGCATAGAAAGAAAAGGCAAGTGGTATAAAGCTTCTCTGCACACCCTTCAGTGTTTCATACCCGTTAATTCTTCTGATGAGTTCTGCAAGTAACGCAAGAATGATCATTCCTATGATCAAGGCGAGATTCCCCTCTCCGGCAATCAGACCGATGACCAGGCCGATCCCGTTCAGGATCGCTGCTGCTCCAAAGGTGCGCAGATTCGCTGCAGTATACAGATACACAAAGCTAAACAGAATGGGCAAGAACGTACCCACATAGGCATAGCATGCGGGATGGATCAGCCCGCAGCATGAGCCAAGTACAAACAGCACCGTATAGATAACGGCGGCGATCAAAAGGCGAACCACAGGGATTTTCTTCATCATCATTACCTCTTTTCTTTGAATTCTACTGAATATATCCCGGACTGGTTAGCTATAGCTAACTATCAGCCGGTAAAAAACGCTTTCTCATCTGTTGATACGGAAAGCGTCATTATTGTCTACACTCTAAAGGTTAGCCTCCGCTAACTCTCTTATATTATTATCCCATGCGCGGAAGAAAATCAAGAGAAAAGCCGCCTTTTCTACTTCTTGGATGTCCGCAATGATACCGGACAACTCCTGAACCGCCGTATAATCTCGAGTAATAGTGTTGTACTTGTTTATGTAATGTGTTATAAATAAGTTGAAGGGAACCTAGAAATGGAATACATGTTTTCTGAAGACTTAAAGGCAGTTCGGGAGATTCTTGGTCTGTCCCAAACGGAACTGGCCGAAAAACTTGGTGTACAGCAAGTTACGATATCCCGAAACGAATCGGAAAGGAATCGTCCCTCCGAAAACCTTCTGGAATCTCTGTACGACTTTGCATTTAACAACAACATTCGATTAGGAAGATTAAAAGAGATGTTGTGGAGGGAATCCCTGGAAACGGATCACCTTCTCTTATTCCATGGCGCGAAAGGAGAGATCGTCGGAGAACTCAGCGTATCCAAAAGCAGGACCAATAATGATTTTGGGCAGGGCTTCTATACCGGTGAAAGCTATGAACAGGCTGTTTCATTTGTATCAGATTTCAACCGTTCTTCCATTTATTACCTCGACTTTGCTGAGAGTAATCTCAAATACAGAAAATATACGGTCGACCAGGAATGGATGCTCACAATTGCCTATTTCAGGGGAACTCTGGATAACTACAAACATCACGTCCTTGTTCAGGACTTAATCAGAGAAGCAGAAGACTGCGACTATATTATTGCTCCTATTGCAGATAATCGGATGTTTCAGATCATCAATTCCTTCATTGACGGTGAAATAACAGACGAGCAGTGCAAGCACTGTCTGGCCGCTACGAACCTTGGCAATCAATACATCTTTAAAAGCGAAAAAGCGATCCGTCAACTCGATATTCTGGAACGATCATATATATGTTCTGCTGAGAGACAGCATTACAGATCGATCAGATCAGATGAAACAAAACTGGGAATGGACAAAGTCAAACTTGCCAGGATCCAGTACAGGGGAAAAGGGCGGTATATTGACGAAATACTTCATTGAACCGAGGAATCAACATGGAAAAAATAGATCATGACGGACTCCTTCTTTGCGAAATTCAGGCTAAAACCTTTGAATTGTCCGTATCCGTCACGGAGACAAGTTCAGAAATATTTGTACGAAGATTTATGAACAGTAAAACAGCAAAACGGCTGGATGAGGCAACCATATTATGGGGCAATGACCAGCCTATGGATCTGCTGAGATCATTGGATAGGGAATACGGCCAATCAAATTACGGCTCAGTTAAATACAGTCCCGAAGAAATGTATTGGATAGGGTATATTTATCGCTACTTTGCCTACACTTATGGAAAAACATCCGTCCAGGTATACAGGCTTATCAAGCCGAAGGAATTGCGGGAGCTGTATCTGCCATATCATACTATGGACCCGGCGCAGGCAATAGACCGAATTCTGGAAGCGAAAGGGATCGATAATCACAGCGACGATTCTGAGGAACTGCGCCAATTCGATATTTTTAAGAGAATCAGAAACATATAATTATCCGATCCGTCATTCGCCTTCCAAAACAAAAGAGCCACCTTCGTGGCTCATCTCATCCTTCCCGGCACCGGATCGTCTGATTCAGCTGATAGGCGAAGATCTCATTGAGAGATCTTCTCGCCTGCTCGAAACTATCGATGAGTTTTTCCTCATCCCGGCTCTCCACAGTCAGTTTTTGTATATACCGTTTAAGCAGCTCATACTGCTTTCGTTTCTCTGTATCGTTTTGAATCAAATATTATCATTTCCCTTTCTTTTGCTGATATTTTCCGCGCCGACCAAAAAGCATCCGCTCGGCGGTCAGGTGATTATACAGATTTCCGAAAGAAAAAGCAAGCCGGTACCGTCACAGCGAGTCCGTGATGACCCCTCCTCCGATCAGGCAGCCATCCCCGTCATAAAAGACAGCGGACTGCCCCGGCGCAGGAGCGCGGACGGGCCGGTCAAACAGGACCCGGACCTTTCCAATCCCTGCCGGAAGGATCATCCCCGTCTCTCCGGAATGGTGATACCGGACCCGTACCATTCCCCGTATGCTCTCTCCTTCCTGCAGATCCGGGATCGCCATATAATTCACATTTTCACAGACAATAGCGGATCGCATAAGGGACCGTTCATCCCCGATGACAATCTCGTTTTTTTCTGTCCGGATCTCTTTCACATATACAGGATGACCCAGGGCGAGCCCAAGTCCCTTTCTCTGCCCTACCGTATACCGGACGATCCCGCTGTGTGTTCCCAGCACGCTTCCCGCCTCATCCACGAAGCTACCTCCGGGGATCTCACAGGGAGAATTCTCCTCAATGTAGTCTCCATAGTTCCCCTCGGGCACAAAACAGATCTCCTGGGAGTCCGCCTTGTCCGCAACGGTCAGACCTGCCTTCCGTGCGATCTCCCGGACTTGCGCTTTGGACAGGCATCCCAGCGGCATGATGGTGCGGGACAACTGTTCCTGAGTGAGCTGCCAGAGCATATATGCCTGGTCCTTTTCCGCGAAGGCGCCGCTTTTTACGGTGTATCTTCCTCCCGGCAGTTTCACCACCGAGGCGTAGTGTCCGGTAGCGACCAGGTCCGCCCCCATAACTTCCGCTGTCCGCAGCAATCCTTCCCACTTCACATACCGGTTGCACTCCGTACAGGGATTCGGTGTCCTGCCCTTCAGATATTCCCGTACGAATGGACCGGTCACACACCTCTCGAATTCCGCGAGACAGTTCACGGCGTAATACGGGATTCCCATCCGAGCGGCTGACTCCGCCGCGTCATCGATCTCGCAGCACCGGCTTGCTTTCCCGTCTCCCGGGATCCAGGTACGCAGCGTAACCCCGATCACATCATGCCCCGCGATCTTCAGAAGATAGGCAGCGACGGCGCTGTCCACACCTCCCGACATCCCTACTACGATTTTCGCCATATATATGGATCCTCCTGAGACAGACAGAGCCCCGGCAGGGATCGCTCCCTGCGCAGGGTTCCGTCTGCTATGCCAAAACTCATGTCACTCAGTGAATATCGGAGTGGAATAGTAACGGTCGCCGCTGTCCGGCAGAAGCGCCACGATCACTTTGCCCTTGTTCTCCGGTTTCTTCGCTTCCTGGATCGCCGCGTACAGCGCCGCTCCGGAGGATATCCCTACCGAGATCCCTTCTTTCTTCGCCAGGTACCTTGCCGTCTCAAAGGCGTCCTGAGAAGAAGCCTTGAAGACCTCGTCATAGATCTTCGTGTTAAGCACATCCGGAACGAATCCCGCTCCGATTCCCTGGATCTTGTGCGCTCCCGCTCTTCCTTCGGAAAGGACCGGAGAGTCTTCCGGCTCCAGAGCGATGATCTTCACATCCGGGTTCTGTTCCTTCAGGTATTCTCCCACACCGGTCACGGTGCCGCCGGTGCCTACGCCTGCGATGAAGATGTCCACTTTGCCGTCGGTGTCCCTCCAGATCTCAGGACCGGTGGTCGCCTTGTGTATCGCTGGGTTGGCCGGGTTCACGAACTGTCCGGGAATAAAACTGTTCGGGATCTCCTTCGCCAGCTCATCCGCCTTCGCGATGGCTCCCTTCATTCCCTTTGTCCCGTCGGTGAGCACCAGTTCCGCTCCGTATGCCTTCAGGATGTTCCTTCTCTCCACGCTCATGGTCTCCGGCATGGTCAGGATGATCCGGTAGCCCTTGGCCGCCGCGATGGCAGCAAGTCCGATCCCGGTGTTGCCGCTGGTGGGCTCGATGAGGACCGAGTTCCTGCAGATCAGTCCCTTCTCCTCCGCGTCCTCGATCATCGCTTTTGCGATGCGGTCCTTCACGCTTCCTGCCGGGTTGAAATACTCCAGCTTTACCAGCACCGTTGCCTGCAGATCCAGGTCCTTTTCAATATTCGTCACCTCCACCAGGGGTGTGTTTCCGATCAGTCCCAGTGTTCCTTTATAAATGTTTGACATTTCCGTTCCTCTTTCTTTTTTTGTAATTGCTTCTTTATATGGAAAACGGGAGCTCTTCAGCTCCCGGTCAGATGCTTCTCCGCGCTCAACATCGCTTCGTTTCAGACGCTCCCATCGTCAATAGGGACAGTCCGCACACATCTGTCCGGTCAAATGACGCCCGACAGCACATGCACATGTTCCCTTTTGTCCAGGATCCCTTCACGGCGATGTTTTCCTTTCCTCTTGGATTGTGGTCAATATATCACCATTCGCCTACTATGTCAATAGGTTATTTGGAAAATGATCCGCCTTTCACCATATTCTCCAGTGTGTGCCAGGAAAGCACGGCGCATTTCACCCTCGCCGGCATATGGGAGACATCGATGAGGGATCCCGCTTCCTCCAGTTCCCCGATCTCCTCTTCATCCGCCTCTCCCTTGATCATGCGGATGAAGATCTCCGCGAGGCGAAGCGCTTCCTCCTTTTCCTTCCCGATCACCAGGTCCAGCATCATGTCGGCGGAAGCCTGGGAGATGGCGCAGCCGTCCCCGGTATACGCTCCGTCGGTGATGACGCCGTTCTCCACCTTCAGTTTCAGCATGATGTCATCCCCGCAGCTGGGATTCACGCCCCGTAGCTCCAGGTCCGCGTCCTCCAGTTCGTGCTTATGGACCGGATAGAGATTGTGATCGTTGATGATCTCCCGGTAAAAACTATTCTGCATAGCCCATCCTCCTTCTCACTGTGCGGAGACTGTCCCCCATCCGGCGTATCTCTTCCTCCGTGTTGTAGAAAGCGACGCTCGCCCGGACCGTGGAGGGCGTTTTCATATGTTTCATCAGCACCTGTGCGCAGTGGTGCCCTGCCCTCACGCAGATCCCGTCCGCGCTGAGGATCTCGGCGATATCGTGGGGATGCACCCCTTCAAGGGTGAAGGAAAAGATCCCGTGGTGGGACGCCGCGTCCTTCGCTCCGAGGACAGAGAGCCCCGGAACCGATCGGAGGACGTCAAAGGCAAGTTTGCCAAGTTCCTCCTCTCTTCTCACGATCTCCCCAAACCCCACACTGCGGTAGTAACCGATGGCGGCCTGCAGTCCCGCCGCGTCCGCCGCGTTGACCGTGCCCGCCTCAAACTTGTGGGGGAGCTCCGCCCAGGTGGAATCCTCCCTCGTGACGTATTCGATCATCTCCCCGCCGTACAGGAAGGGAGACATCCTTTCCAGCAGTTCCTTCTTTCCGTACAGCACGCCGATCCCCATGGGGGCCAGCATCTTATGTCCGGAAAAGGCAAGGAAGTCCACGTCCAGCTGCTGCACATCCACCGGGATATGCGGCACGCTCTGGGCTCCGTCGCACACGAATACCGCTCCCGCCTCATGGGCGATGGCGGCAAATGCGCGGATGTCATTGAGCGTTCCCAGCACATTGGAGATCTGGGCCATGGCCACGATCCGTGTCCTGGCGTTCACCGCGTTCCTGACCGCTTCCGCGCTGATCCTTCCTTCTTCGTCACATTCGATCCACCGGAGGACGAGCCCTTTTCTCTTTGCCAGCTGCTGCCAGGGGATCAGGTCGCTGTGGTGCTCCATGACGGTCAGGGCGATCTCATCGCCCTCGCGGAGGGTCTCTCCGTAGGTATAGGCGATCAGATTCAAAGCCTCCGTGGCGTTGCGTGTGAAGACGATCTCCTCCGCGCTGCGGGCATGGATGAAATCCCTCACCGCTTCCCTCGCGGATTCATAGGCGTCGGTAGCGCGCTGGGAAAGGGTGTACAGTCCCCTGAGGGGATTGGCGTTGTCGTGACGGTAGAAACCGTCCACCGCTTTCAGTACGCACTCCGGTTTCTGCGTCGTGGCCGCGTTGTCCAGATAGGCGAGCTCCGGCTCGTTCATGAGCAGAGGAAAGTCTTTTCTGATCTTTTCCACGTTCACTCCAGTTCCTCCCTCAGTTCTTCTCTCAGCCTGACGTCCGGAAGCTTCCCGATGACGGCATCGACCTTTGCCCCCGCCAGCATCTCAAAGGCTTCCTCCCTTCCGATCCCCCGTGACTCCATATAATAGAGGACTCCCTCGTCCGGTCTTCCGATGGTGGCGCCATGATTGCCTGCCACATCCTCCTCGGCGCACAGGATCACGGGAACGGTGCGATTGCGCACCGTTTCATCCATGAGGAGCACGTCTTCCGTCTCCTCACCGGTGGATCCGGCGCACCCGCTGCGGAAGTCGATGGTCCCCCGCAGCAGTTTTCCTGCCCGGTCCGCCAGGACTCCGGAGGAAGTGATCCTGCTGTCGGTGCGCTTCCCGAGGTGGATCGCTTCACAGTTGATATCATAGTTTTCTTCACCGCTCAGGCGGTATCCCACATCTGCGGAGAATATGCTGCCGTCCCCTTCCAGGGTGACGGAGCAATTGTCGAAGGTCTTTTCTCCGGAGAGGATCACGCGGTACCAGTGGAACTGCGCGTTCCTGCCGCAGCGTACAGAGATATCGTTCACCGCGGTTCCGGACGTTTTCCCGTCCCGTATCTGAATGAGATGCAGGCAGGAATCATCTCCCAGTTCCGCGCGGAAGGAGAGGGCTTCCTCCCCGTCCCGCAGAATGACGGTCCTCGTCTCCCCTTGGACGAGTTCCACGCTCTCGTTCCGGGAGGCGGCCGGCACCTGCGCTTTCGTGCCGCCGACATGCAGCCAGCCGAAGGTCTCAGCGATCGGCGCGTTGAGGATCTTTTCCATTATCCGATCGCTCCTTTCATCTCGATGCGGATGAGATTGTTCATCTCCACCGCGTATTCCAGCGGAAGCTCCTTGGAGACGTTCTCCGCGAACCCGCTTACGATCAGCGCCTTCGCGTCCTCCTCGGAGAGTCCGCGGCTCATCAGGTAGAACACCGCGTCGTCCGATATCCTCCCGATCTTTGCCTCATGTCCCACATCCGCCTTGTCTGTCCTCACGTCCATGACGGGAATAGTATCCGAGCGGGAGATAGGATCCAGCATCAGGGATTCACAGGACACGGAGGACCTGCTCCCCTGTGCCTTTTCTGTCACCACGACAGCGCTGCGGAATGTGCTGATCCCCCCGCTCTTGGAGATGGACCGGGTGCTCACATGGCTGGTGGTGTCCGGCGCGGCGTGGACGATCTTGCATCCGGTATCCAGGTTCTGTCCCGCCCCGGCAAAGGTCACGCCGGTGAAATCACAGCCGGCGCCTTTTCCCGCCAGGATGCTCATGGGATAGAGATAGGAAACGTGGGATCCGAAGGAACCGGAGACCCACTCGATGGTCCCGCCCGCCTCGACCCGCGCGCGCTTGGTGTTCAGGTTGTACATATTCTTGGACCAGTTCTCGATGGTGGAGTAGCGGAGCTTTCCGTTCTCCCGCACGAACAGTTCCACGCACCCGGCGTGGAGGTTCGCCACATTGTATTTCGGAGCGGAGCACCCCTCGATGAAATGGAGGTCCGCCCCCTTGTCCACGATGATCAGGGTGTGCTCAAACTGACCCGCTCCCGGCGCGTTGAGCCGGAAGTAGGACTGCAGCGGGATCTCCACCGACACGCCGGAGGGCACATAGACGAAGGATCCGCCGGACCACACGGCCCCGTGAAGTGCGGCGAACTTGTGATCCGTGGGAGGCACCAGCGTCATGAAGTGCTCCCGTATCATATCTCCGTATTCCCCTCTCAGGGCGCTCTCGATATCGGTATAGACGACGCCCTGCTCCGCCACTTCCTTCTTCACATTGTGGTAGACCAGTTCGGAGTCGTACTGTGCGCCTACGCCCGCCATGGACTCCCGCTCCGATTTCGGGATCCCCAGCCGCTCAAACGTATTTTTGATGTCATCCGGGACCTCGTCCCAGCTGGTGTGCATCCTCTCGGTGTTGGGCCGGACATAGGTCACGATATGGTCCATGTCCAGTCCCTCGATGGAGGGACCCCACTTGGGCATCTCCATGCTGTGGAAGATCTCCAGGGACCTGAGACGGAACTGCAGCATCCACTCCGGATCGTTCTTCTCACGGGAGATCTCACGGATGATCTCCTCCGTCAGTCCGCTCTCCACCTTGTAGTTGTCCCTGTCCTCATAGCGGAAGTCGTAGAAGGAGCGGTCCACGTCCTGCACATAGGTCTTTTCCGCCGTCATGCGTCTTCCTCCTCAAAGGATGCGAAGCCCTCCGCCGCGATACGGTCGATGAGCTCCTGACCGCCTTCCGCCGCGATCCTTCCCTTCACCAGGACGTGCACGGCGTCCACATGAAGAGCGGACAGAATGGCGGCGTTGTGGGTGATGATGAGGAGGGACGCCGACTTGTCCTTCTGGAACTCCTCCACACCACGGGAGACCGTGCGGACGGCGTCCACATCCAGGCCCGAGTCGGTCTCGTCCAGGATGGCAAGGGAGGGTTTCAGCAGGAGCATCTGCAAGATCTCCGCCTTTTTCTTCTCTCCGCCGGAGAAACCTACGTTCAAATCCCTCTGGGCGTAACTGCTGTCCATCTGCAGCGTCTCCAGCATCTTTTTCACTTCCTTGCGGAATTCCCAGATCCGGATCTTCTGTCCGGTGCCCTGCTCCACCGCCGAGCGGATGAAATTTTCAAGGGAGATCCCGGGAACTTCCACCGGATTCTGGAAGGACAGAAAGAGACCTCTCTTCGCCCGTTCACTGACCGAGAGCTCACCCAGGTCTTCCCCGAGAAATGTCATGGTTCCCTTCGTGACCTCAAAGGCGGGGTTTCCCATCAGGGTCCCGGCCAGGGTGGACTTGCCCGCACCGTTGGGTCCCATGATGACATGAGTCTCCCCTTTCCCGATCCTGAGGTCGATCCCGTGAAGGATCTCCTTGTCCTCCACCGAAACGCCAAGTTCCTTTATGGTAAGGATGTCTTCAGACATACATATTTCCTCCAGATATTCAGTACACCGTTCGTATACCGCGAATGGCGCAAGAAAATTATGTACCTATTTACCTACCATGTCAATAGGTAAATAACCCTTGATTACCTATTTACCCTGCGGTACAATAGGTTAAAAGACCGGCAAGGAGGAAAAGCACATGATCTCAACCAAAGGACGGTACGCGATCCGGGTCCTCATCGATCTTGCGGAGAACGAGACGGATGGCTATGTGCCGCTGAAAGATATCGCCGAGCGCCAGGGGATCTCCAAAAAATACCTGGAGATCATCGCGAAGGATATGGTTGCCGGCGGTCTTCTTGTGGGCTCCAGCGGAAAAGGCGGCGGATACCGTCTGTGCCGCAAGCCGGAGGAGTACTCCGTTGGCGAAGTGATCGAACTGATGGAGGGAACCCTCTCCCCTGTCGCGTGTCTCGCCGCGGAGAGCAACAGCTGCCCCCGCAAAAACATCTGTCAGACACTTCCGCTGTGGACCGAATACGACAATATGGTCCATGACTTCTTCTACGGAAAAAAGCTCAGCGATCTCATCGCGAAACCGTGATCTCCGGAGATATCCGGAACCGGATCTCCGCTGCATTAACACATGATCTGCATAAAAAGACCGTCAGCCCCGCAGGGTCAGTTCACGGTCTTTTGATTTCAGTCAGTTTAATCTAAAGTCGACTTCATTTTACACTTACCGTACATTTTTTCTTCCTTATTTTTTTCTTTAAAGTTGCTTTAAGGTTGGCCGGGTACAATAAAGCCACAACAAGGGAATGACCCTTAGATAAAAGCACCACAAAAGGAGGTAACTATCATGTGGAGAAAACTTACAGCACTAGCCCTTTCAGCCCTGATCCTCGCATCCCTCACATCCTGCAGCGGGATGGTCGAGTCCGTTCAGGAACTGCTTCCCTCCACCACCGTTGAGGAGACCGCGGACACCGCATCCGATGAGAATACAGCAGTTGAAGAAGAAACCGCATCCGATACCGTTCAGGCTCAGACCGTGGGGAGCACGGAGACCTACACCCTTACCGGCAAGCTCACCGAGTCACTGGTCATCGACACCGACAACGCGGTGGAGATCACCCTGAACAACGTCACCGCGGAGCTCACCGACACCGTTATCCGGATCAAGAACGCCAAGTCGGTCACGCTGATCCTTGTGGGAGACAGCACACTGACTTCCACCGCAGCGGATACCAAGACTATCAGCAGTGATGTGGACCTCGTCATCGAGGGAAACGGAACGCTCACTGTCAATTCCGCGGACACCTGCATCAAGGCGGACACCAACCTCACCGTGAATTCCGGGACACTGGTCCTCAATGCGGGAAGTGAAGGCGACGGACTCCGTTCCGATGAGACACTGACCATCAACGGAGGCACCATCAGCATCGAAGCCGGAGAAGGACTTGAATCCACCCAGATCACCATCAACGACGGGACAATCAGCATCACCGCTTCGGATGACGGGATCAATGGAAGCCAGAAATCCGAAACGCTCACTCCGGTCATCACCATCAACGGAGGCAATATCAGCATCACCATGGCCCAGGGCGACACCGATGCCATCGACTGTAACGGCAATATCGTCATCACCGGCGGCACGATCAACATCAGCGGACAATCCGCGTTCGATGCAGACGGCACCATCTCCTACACCGGCGGCACCGTATACTGGAACGGACAGCTCCAGACCTCCATCAGCAACAGCATGATGGGAGGCGGAATGATGGGAGGAATGCCCGGACAGCAAGGCGGCTGGGGAAACCAGGGAAACACGGGTGAAGCGCCGTCCGGAGGTGCCTGGGGCGGACAGCAGCCATCCGGCGGCCCTAGCGGAATGCACCCCTGAACAACCATAGACACAGAGAAACTTTTTCATTACATTTTCCTTCCAACAAAAAGACGGGAGCGTCAGCGCTTCCGTCTTTTTTGTGATGTAGTTTACGACAGTTCTTCCAGGGTCGCGATCCCCAGGTCGTAGTTTGGCTTTGCCGGAATCGCGAAAATGACCCGAATGTCATAGTCCGCTTCCTTCCGGATGAAATCCAGGCATGCCTGAAGTGCCTTCCGCCATGCCTTGTCCGGAGGGTAGCCGAAGATCCCGGCTGAGATCAGCGGGAAGCAGACACTGTGGATCCCGTTCTCCTTCGCCAGCTCCAGGGATCTGCGGTAGCAACCGTAGAGCAGCTGAGGCTCCCTGCGGTTTCCCCCGCTCCACACCGGTCCCACCGCATGAATGATGTATTTCGCCCCCAGTTTGAATCCCGGTGTGATCACCGCGGATCCCGTGTCGCAGTGCCCGATGGCATCGCATGCCTGCTGCAGCTGCGCGGCCCCTGCCGCACGGAAGATCACTCCGCACACTCCGCCTCCTGCCCACAGATTCTCATTGGCGGCGTTCACCACCGCCTCTGCCTCCGTATCCAGGATACCTGTCTGCCGGATCTCGATCTTGCTCATGTCTTTTTACGCTCCTTCTTTTGGTGTGCCTCCATTGTATTCCATACGGCACAAAGAAGGGTCGCTTCCCGGGAGACAATCTGAAAATCTCACTGTTTCGGAATGATAGGATGGCGGATCACCGTTTTCCATTTGGCGGGATCAGCCTTCCTCGGATCGGACAGGTAGATCTCATGATGCAGACGCTCTCCGCTGAGATCCAGTTCGTACCCATTCTCCTCCATGTACCGATGCATCGCTTCCACAGTGGCAGGTTCGTCGTCATATGGCCCTAGGTGCATGCACTGCACGCACAGTCCCTCGTCGTAATGCCAGAACTCCGCTTTGGAAAAATCCTGTTTCTTTTTTCTCGTCGCTTCCGCCACTGCCCAGTCAAATTCCTCCCGGGTGATGAACTCCGGAAGCCGTATCACCGAGATAAAGTGCATGTCGTCCTTTCGGGCATAGTCCACCCCCATGGTGTGGATGTCCTGCCACCAGAACCCTTCCAGCGGAGGAACGACGTACTCGAAATACCCGTCGATCCGGTGGTCTCCCTTGTATGACATCTTGATAGTATAGGATATCCCGTACAGCAGCCCGATGGTCTCCTTGTACTCGCTTCCCTCCGTGTTGGGGTCGCCGGTTCCCCGCACCGCGACATAGTTCACGGGAGGAACCGTCACGATCCCCGGCTTGCTCGGCGGAAGGTAGAATTCCTTGTATTCTTTTTTGTAATCGAATGCCATTTTCTTTCTCCGAAGTTTTTCACCATATGTACGGGACCAGCCGGTACCGGATCTTCCTGCGATATTCCGAGTATCCTTCCAGTTCCTTGTCCAGGACCTCTTCCTCGTTGCGGATCCTTTTCACGATAATAGGGATGTAAGCCAGCATGATCACGAAGGAGATCACCGACCCGAGGATGACGGGCATGCTCAGGAAGAGAAACACCGTCGCTGTGTACATGGGATGGCGGACGATGCCGTAAAGTCCGGTATCCACCACCTTCTGCCCCTCCCTCACTTCGATGGTACGGGAAAGATAGGCGTTCTCCCTCAGCACCTCCCCAAACATCCCATAGGAGAGAAGGAAAACGACGCAGCCTGCCGTCACGCAGGTCTTCGGGAAGGAGGTCCACCCGAACCGGTGGTTCAGGCCTGCCAGGATGAACGCCGCCAGGAACATAATCCCGCTGTAGCGGACCACATCCTTCTGCTCACCCTGTTTCTCCTTCGCATTCAGGCGGCTCCTCAGCAGTTCCGGAGCCTTCAGGTACATGATGATGCCCGCGCAGAACATGGGGATGAACAGCAGCGCCATGAACCGCCAGCCTCCCGCCCACCGGAGCGTTCCGGCAGGAAGGAACAGCAGCAGGGCGATCAGGATGATCCCTGCAATGAATTTCACGATCGCGTCTCTCAGAAGTTTTGTGTCCATGTCAAACCTCCATCTCTTTTGGTCTCTCCGTGCGCCGAACCGTTTCTTTTCTGTCTCCATTGTATCCTGCCGCACCTGCTGCTGACAATACGCCCGGCGACGGCAGAAGATAGTGCAAAGCACTTGGATCAGATGATAAAATAAGGAAAAGAATGGATCCGGTCACTCACTCAACAGGAGCATATCATGGAAAGGAAACGTCAAATGATCCGGCTTATACTGGTGCTGATCCTCGCCGCTCTTCTGTTCGCGGCGTGCGGCAAAAAGGAGGAGCCCGCAGCCCCTTCCGGGACGTACAAGCAGATCTCCCAGGATGAAGCCGCACAGATGATGAAACTCGACGACGGTCACGTCATCGTGGACGTCCGCCGCTGGGATGAATACGAATCCGGCCACATACCCGGCGCGATCTGCATCCCCAACGAGTCCATCGGCAGCGCCATGCCCCCGGAACTTCCCGACCTTGATCAGATCATCCTTATCTACTGCCGCAGCGGAAACCGGAGCAAACAGGCTGCCCAGAAGCTTGCGGACATAGGCTATACCAACATCTATGAATTCGGCGGGATCCTGGACTGGACAGGACCCGCCGTGGAAGGAAACCTTCCCGAAGGAGGATACGAAATGGAAAACACGGCAACCGTCTGCGTGGATATCGGCGGAACGCAGTTTACCGTCGTTCTGGAGGACAATCCCTCCGCACAGGCATTCTTCAGCAAACTGGAAGAAAAAGTCCTGGAAGTTGAACTGCATGACTACGGCAACTTCGAAAAGGTGGGACCCCTTCCCTGGGAACTGCCACGAAGCGACGAGCAGATCACGACCGAACCGGGAGACCTCATCCTCTATCAGGGCGACCAGATCACCATCTATTATGACGAGAACACCTGGAACTTCACCCGCCTGGGAAAGATCTTTTTCCAGGACTATGAGACGTTCCGCAGCGCTCTCGGCGACGGGAACGTCACGGTCCGTTTCTGGCTGGAGTGGACCGAATGATGCGTCCGCCCACGGAAAGAAAGGGATCCATGACACAGAAAGAAGCAAAAGAATTCTATTTTGATTATTACGGATACGGATTTCACATGTCCCGGGAGGAACCTGGGAGATACAGCGCCTTCCGCAGTCTTCACCTCCCCGGTGAAGTTCTGAAAGCGTGGGACGGGGAGCTTCTGGAAGATCTTTTCCGGAAAATGCGCTCGGATCCGGATCGCGCCTGGATCGCCCACGGTCACATCCTGGGGATCCTGAAGCGCGGAAACTGCGACGTGAGCGCATGGGCTTCCCGTCTTCTGGATGAGATGGAAGCCATGGACCGTACAGACGCGAAGAACCGCATCCTGATCACCGAGAACATGGCGGGAAGAAACGGGGATCTCTCCGACGGCGGGGCATACCTCATCTGCCGTTTCACCCCCTTCGCGGACCGGATGGATCAGGTCATGGAACATCTGATGCGTACCGTCGACATAGACGACGGCAGTCTCAGCGAAGAGAAGATGGGCTGGGAGGATCCGGCGGAAAGATGCAGCCGTGCCGCGGAAAACTACCGGACGGCTGTCCGGAAATGGAGCAAGCCCACTCACTCATCAACACTCTGATATAACGTACACACCATTGAGAGGAGTGAACAACAATGGTCCTGCTGCTGGTATTTCTTGTAAGCCTTATCCCGCTCGTATCCCTTCTTCTGTGGCTCATGGGCCGCAGGAAAGGTGACGCCGAATACAAAAAACTGTGTAGAAGAGCGCTGGTGCGGGGCATGCTGTGCATCCTTCCCCTGACGCCCATGTGCGCGGTCTGTCACATCCTCCTCAACCTGACCGGGATCAGGGAGACCCATCCCGTACTGCACCAGGCCCTCTTCGACTTTATTAGTCAGGCGAGAATACCCGTGCTTTCAAACATGGGATGAATCGCCCGCAAACTAGTGCCTAGTCTATTCAGATAATAGATAATAGAATAGATAATATAGATAAGGTGCGTAATATTTTATGCACCTTATATTTTTGCTCTTGCTTTCGCTCTGCGTATATTGTATTATTATGTTGGACGCAATGCAATACAGTACGATTATACCCTTCCAGGTGTTTCTATGAATCTTCAGGAGCGTAACAGAGCTATCAAAGAACATGGCAAAGCTACCCGTAAAAGACGGGGCGGCATGCTTTGCCGTGTCTTCGAAGTCAAGGTCGTCTCCTCCAAAATGAACCATACTCAGAAGGAGTTCGTCAATGCCTTGTTTCGGGAAGCCAAATGGTTCAGGAATGCCTATATCGCTGACAGGT